>ERZ1740065.814-NODE-814-length-17573-cov-11.024775_pt1 | contig 17573 bp, 24 predicted proteins | sample MGYA00581738_ERZ1740065 | MGnify/ENA primary metagenome ERZ1740065 (study PRJEB43018, sample SAMN04849749) | marine metagenome | isolation source: floating plastic debris | place: Pacific Ocean | collected 2008-09-01 | study: EMG produced TPA metagenomics...
CTCTCTCTCTCTCTCTCTCTCTCTCTCTCTCTCTCTCTCTCTCTCTCTCTTCCCTATCATATTTTATAATATTTTCCACTTTCATTTCCTTACTTCTTCGTTGCATTGTTATATCCATCTCCTCCTTTCTCTATCTTAACTGCCAAACCAACTTCTTCACACCAGTATTGGTCATATGCCACCTGGTCTCTTCATCATCCCACCAGTAGCTATATCTATACCCCTGTAGCTGCCTCTACACACCTGTAGCCATATGTATACATCTGTAGAGATCAAGAGTGAGGAGCCTTACTCGCTGGCCGACATGCCGCCCACCATCGATGCCTTTACCATACAGAAGAAGAAGACCAGGAACGTATGGGAGGCAGAGTTCAGTCCCGAGGATATTAGTCACAAGTTTCGCAGTATAGTCATGCAATCACCACCACTAGACAGCGCCGAACTCACACAACTCGACAAAGGATACGCCCACTACAGGTAACAGTGTCAACATGTATCAGGTACCTGCAAGCACCTGCCTTCAATCTCGATGTTTACTGTAGGCCTGTCAGCCAAAATGAAGAAGATCTGCAGAAGAGGATAAAGGAGAAGAGGAGGGAGAGGATAGAATTGCTACGAGAGGTACAGAGAACGCCTTCGCCTGATCAAATACTTACATTTATCACTCAATTGGAGAGGGAAGCAGAGTCAAGGACATCGCGACGGGCTGGGAGCAGAGGCACCAGGCTATCCTCCAGAATGCAGAGTGCACATCAATCGGAACTCAACTTCAACCCCAGACATTTAGAAGTCTTTGACAAAATTAGGGCAAAGCAGAAGAAAAGGTTTTTCAGTAACATCAAACTCTAGGTTTTCTTAAAGCTATATTCTATATGTACATCATCCTAAACCTATATGCATTATCTATTTAGTTACATGTTACTATTTGTCTACTTCTGTACTACACTGTACACGTGCTTGTATATACATATATTTACACGCAAAACTGAATGTCACCGGTATTTGTTTCATAAATTTTAAATCATCGCCATTCTATCGCAGAGCAAATCTAAGTCCGTCAGACTGTTGAGTTAAATGAGGTACACCAGTATTACAATCGGCACTGAGAACTATATCCATCCATCTAACGAATGCCATCTGGCGACACACCGAGTGACTAATAATGTGTATGGATTCATAATTGATGTAGATGTCTGTCACTTACTCCCGTGACTGTCATATCAGATCTCCAGTATCGCACACCAGTCTCAGGGGTGGATTCAGGCTAGCAGTACTAGATTCTCTGGATCCGCCACTGAGTCTCACCGCGGATTCATAGACACACGGTCAGTGTTGTATATTTATTGTACTGCACAGGTGGTATTGTATTGTATTTGTAATGTATTGTATTTGTAATTATATATCTGCTATGCACTCGTATCTGATTACGCTATTATAATAGAAACATGATGAAAAATTACACGACTTGAGTCGGCATGGGAGGCAATCGTTGGCCGGATCCAGGTCGTTGAGCAGACAACTCCAGATCTGTAATTTGAGTTCTTAGTTTCTTGATCTCCAGTCTCTGAATATCTATGACCTGTGGAGTATTGGAGTGAACAGTCTGAGCTGATGTCATTGTACGAACTCCTAGTATGCCAGAGTTGAAGCTGCTTACCTTAGTCTTTTCCTTCAAGTCTTCCTCCATCATGGCGTTCTTGTTCTGAGACGTGACAGCCTGGAGAAGCTGCGAGACATCAGCATTCTTCTTCCTGTGTAGGCCGAGAGCGGCCTCTAGGTCGTGGTTCTTCACACGTACTATCTTCAGCTCCTTCCTCAGGTCGTTGATCTCCTTTATCAGTGACACATTCTCCTGGAAACAAAACAGACATTTTTTGGTGCTTTGCTTCATCTCCTACCAGAACTCAATGTTGCTTCTGCTTATTCTGCCAGCTCACCTGCATGATTCGAACGTTATCTGCTCGGTGTATTTCTGAGTCTTTGGCCAACTTCTTCCGCAGAGAAGCGACAGATCTCTCAAGGTGCTCCCTCTGGCGGCTGTACTCATTCTGTATCTCAGCGTCGCCAGTAGCGGTCTCCGTCTGTGAGCATAAAGACATCCCCATCATGAACGCCTGTCTCAGTCAGCATTTCAACTGGAATCAAGATTCTTACGATGTCTTCCTGGACGTATTTTTTGTAGAGAGCTCCGATGCTTTCCTTCAGCATTTTTGGCTCCTGAATGTAAGCGACACAGTTGTGCAGATCCGTCTTGAATCGCTTCACCACCGCCTCGATGTCACGGACTTTCTGTCTCTCCATGTGCATCTCCTTGTCGGTGGCTTTGAGTTTCTGTCTCAGTTCGGTTATGTTCAACTCTAGCTGAGTGTTCTGCTTGTGGAAACGCTCCAGTTCACTCTCCATCTGCAGTATAAGCAATACAGTCAGTAGATGCAATACATTTAGTAAAGACAATACATCCAATACATCTAATACATTCAATGAACTGATTAATACAATAACACGCAATGTTGTAGAAGTACTCTGCCAACCATACCTCCTGGATCTGCTCTTTCATTGCTTTGATATCAGCTTCCCTCGGCTCGATCTGCTTCTTCAGCTCTTTGATCTTGTAATCAAGTACAAACTTGAACTTCTCCAGTTCTTGATTCTTTTTCTTGAGGTCGTAGATTCTCTTCTCTTTGTCCTGAGAGGTAAGAATAGGAAACATAAATAAACCACCAGAACCGATGATCCATCTACATGGCGCCATGTGGTGCACCATACCTGGATGGTTTCATCTCGCTCCTGGATCTCCTTCTTCAATCCTTGAATGTCCTTCTGCAGGTTTGTGATGACCCCATTCAACTTGGCAACCTCACTCTGCGATTTCTTTATGTCCTCCTTGTGTCCTTCTATCTCTTTCTCCAGTGATGTGAACTACAAGTATAAATGAAGTACAATTATTAGACCAAATTTCAATTATATATGGGTCAAAATTATATAGGTCAAGGTCCGTGTGGTGTCACTAGTAGCGGAGGCCTGATGCCTCACCTTCTTTTTCAGAATTCCTGTCTCACTTTTAAGCCGGTTGTTGGACTCCTTCTCATCTCTCAGCCGCCTCTCATATTTGTTTTTTATGTCAAGGATTTCTCTGTCGGCGTCTTCCTCTATCTGCCTTCTTGTCTCCTCATACTCCTTCTGGTTTTGCCTGCTTTCATCCATGGCCTGGTCCAGCTGCTGGTGTTTCTCCTCTAGCTTGCTGCAAGCATGGAAACATAATTTCAACCCATACCTGCATACACCACTGGCAATGATAAGACTATCGTCCGTCGCCCGCACTTGTTGTAATGCTCCTCCAGCTCCTGCAGCGATCGGTTACTTCTCTCGTCTTGCTCAGCCAGCTGCCGCTCGTAGTCCTCCTGCATCCTCATGTTTCTTGTCTGCAGCTCCTGATACTTCTCATACTCTAGCATCAACTTCTGGCTATTTGCAGTTTCTGCAAACAAATGGATATTGCATGGTTGACACATAGATCGAGGGAAAAAGATGGCAAGTACTCAAATCTTCACAACCGCACAGCTTACCCAATTCCCTGACTTCGTTATTCTGCTTCTCTATCAGCTCGGAAGTTTTCTCCTCATGCTTCGCCTCTTCTTTGTCTTTGTCAGTTTTCAGCACTTGGTTCTTTGTTTTCAGCGATTCCATCTCCTGGATGAATTTCTCGGTCAGTTCCTTGATCTTGTCATTGTAGTTCATGTCTTTCAGTCGCAGCTGGTAGTCGTTCTCCATTCTCAACTCCTCCACTCTCTGCGCCAGCTCTTGCACTGTCGAGTTCTGAATTGATCAATGTCACTTATATTATTACTGTATATTATTATCATTACTATTTATTCACATGATCACACAACAGAGAGAAAGTAGATTGAAGCATCTTAAATTAGCGGTTACCTTTTCTTCAAGGTCGCTCTTGGTGATAAGAATTTCTTCAGCCCAACCAACATCCTTCTCCCTCTTGAGAGTGCGGCCCTCCCTGTCCTGTATTTTCCACATCATGATAGTGGAGTCTTCGGAGATGGTGACCAAGTACAAGTCATCGTAGGTCACCCTCATCTTCACTGTAACGCAGATCTCTCTAGTAATCATTCGCAATACAGTCATAGCTTCACTCAGGTAGATAGAGAGGTACCTATTGGCTTGCAGTGTCCCTGGTACTCCTGCCATTCCCCTGGGTTGGTGAGAGGATACTTTATAGATCTCAATGTGCCGGCAGACGTACCGCAGAAGAGCATACGGCCAGAGTTTGACAGAGCCACAGATGTGAATGTCACATCATCAGATGAAATGTCTCTCAGGATCTACACATCATAGTCTTAGTTCTTATAGTCTGGTTTCAACATCACTCTTACTCGTCATAGCAATAGTTTTACCTGCGAGTCATTGATCTCTTTGATAGTCTTGTCAGAGCCAACAGCATAGATTTTCTTGCCATCAGGATCTATGGTCACACCGCTGTAGCTGCACGATTTGAGGACGCTCTCCCCGATACGCTTACCGGTGTAAGGATCCCACTCGTAGACGGCGCCATCCATACCGCATGATACGATCTTACTGTCATCGGCACTCCACACCACCGATCTGACCTTGCCATTGTGACCCTTGAGATTTGACACGTTCTCGAACGTCGTGGAAGAGTACACGGATATTATGGTACTGTTGACCGCGGCAAACAGGTGCCCTCCGTGACTGAAAGCACACTAAAAATAGAGTATAGAGTTGGCGTAGGAGGGACAAACATGGAAGTTGGAGACTAAAGAATGTTCCTATTTCTCTTTACCTCCTTACAGCCTCTGATGGGAAACTCCTTGAATGTGCGAATGTCATCGATGAGAAGGTTCATTAGCCTCAGCTTGTCACTGAAGCCCACGCAGATGTAAAGTCCCGATGGGTGCAGGGCTATACTGAACGCCTCTTCCGCGAACTCTTTGTACAGCTCAAGGTTGCTGAATTGAATAATTCCAGTTGTGGATAAAAGATGAATGGAAAAATAGATGGAAAATTTTTTGAGGCATTAGCTTACCAGTTCTCGTAGTTCCAGATTCTCACCGATCTGTCATTGGAACTGGTGGCCACTAGAGGCTTCCTCAAGCAAACGTCTAAGCCGGTCACTTGCTGGGAGTGGAAGGGTTGAGTCAGGAACTCAAAGTACGTCTGCTCTCCTTGTTGCTACAAGTTAGCCCAGGGACAAGTTAGCCCAGGGACAAGTTAACAAGAGTGGCAAGATAAATGTCTGAAAATAGCAGCAGTCAGGGCACTGAGAGAAGGTGGAGCGGAGATAGCGAGCGGAGATAGCGAGTGGAGACAGCAATACAGGACACCAAACTTACAGTCCAATGAGACTGCTCGGATTGGTCTACCATGTCAGTATAACGTTTGTGATTCTGTAAAGGCTGTGAGTCGACAAGAATTGTAGTGAGAGACAGGAAAGGAGTATTTGGCGAGAAGGAAGAGATGAGGTGCTGAAGTTCGATAGGATTGTTGCTTACCTTTCCCAGCTCTGCACTGGATAGTGTGATCTGGTAGAGCTGGGATGCATCAGTTACAACTACTAGATTCTCCTCGGATGGGCTTACAGCCATGGCTGTCACAATCTGCTGCTCGGCTTTGCTCGGATCTGCACTGTTGTTGTCCTGAGGGATTTTTATCTCCCGAGCCTGAACGTAAAGTAAAGTTAAACGTTGCGTTGGTACATCCATGATGAAGGAGGACTCGGTCAATCTGACCTTTTTGAAGTATTCCTTATCGTCAGTCTTCTCGAACCAGGCGACACATCCTGGTCCACAGGAGCAGGCGAACCCTTTAGAGAAAGCGACGATGGAGGTAACCTGTGGAGGGCCGAGAGACTGGTGTTCGCTAAGAGCTGAGGTGGTCCTTCTGTAATGAGAGAGTGATATAATACCAAAGACTGTGGTAACTTCAATAACATATCTAACTACCAGTCTTACTGATTCTCCTGGTCTTTCACCATCATGGTCAAGTTGAACTCAGTCTTCAACTCTCCCGCCTCAAACAGCAGAAGCTTGCCACTCTCTGTTCCAACAACTACTCTCTCATCTGACACCCAAGACTGGCACAGATAGTTTTGTGTCTCAAGCTTTTGAAAAGCAGACTGCTTAAGGTTTCCTTCACTATATCGAAACAGTTTGAACACTCCGTTGCCCACAACACATATCTGAGTGTTGTCCATCGGATTGAACGTCACCTAAAATAACATGATTGCCATCTCAATATGCCAACATCTATAACAGGAGAGCAATTTATGAATGGTTATTATGAGAGATTGAATTTACCTGATGAATTGGTGGCATGCCCTGGGGGTTGCTAGTTCGAGCAGTAGCCATAATCTTTGCTTTCTCCCATGTCCAGTAGAGAAGCGTCCAATCGGGCTTGCCACCTTGGGCAATCAAGTATTTGGAGTCTGGAGAGAAGGCCAAGCTGACATATTCCTTTGACTCTACTTCAGATGAGCTGAGCAGCTTCTTCCTCCGCAACGAGTGAAGATCAAATATGGTAATGATTGCTTTCTCTCCAGTTTCAGCAATGGCAATGTATCGTCTGTTTGGGCTGACAGCCAGGGCTGTCATCGAATTGGCTTTGTCACTGATTGGAATAAACTTCTGCATCTTTTGATCGATGTTGTACAGTACGCAGTAGGCACCAGATGTGTAGACGATTGTCTGCTCATCTTGGTAGCAGATATTCCCAGTCACTCCAGTCTTCACGCCAAAGATATGACGCGCTTGAGCAATGGCAATCGACATCTTTAGTTCTCTAGAAATAGAACAGTACTACATGAAATGCTCATCTCTCTGCATTGATTAATATATTACAGACAGAAGAATCGTACTGCACACTCATACCATTCTTTGAATCACTTACCGTTCTTTATTCGATGCAATACCACTAACATAGCACGCTGGATCACCCTGGAGTAAAGCAGCTTATTTTGTCGCCAATAGCAACAAACGTTAACGCATGCGTGTCTCGTAATCGCCCGTGTTTCCGTTTCCGCCTGTGTCAACGTGAAGAAAAATAAATGAAGGGAAGCGTATCATCCGGCTACTAGCTTCTTGGTCGTCTGTGCCATACATAGTGCAATCAATATTCTTCATGGCGTCAAGAGGTGGAGCGAGGGCTTCTGGCACTGATGGCGGAGACTTCACGCACAGGGAGCGGGTAGAGAATCACTATGTGATCAGGTAACAAGCTGCACTTCATATACTACTATTTTGGACCTACTACATTCTCATACCACACCATGCTACGCCTCATACCGGAATAGCCCTCTTTGATTCTTATGATGAGTTGTATGAATTTTTTTCTTAAATAATTCTAATTAGGTCAACGTTTCGACCATGTAGCACTTCCAGTCTGAAATTTATAAAGTTGAATTTTAGTTAGTTAGGTATAGTTTGATTTATTGGAGAGCAAACGTACGTCATATATGGTCAAATATTCCAGTTATGTTTTCATCTGTAAGGCTTTTGTCAGGTATGTGAGTGCAGATTTAGGTGTTGCAGACACCATAAGAGTATTATATGACGTTGAAATTAGACCACATATTTACTAGCATTTGAGCACTGACTTACTATAGGCCTGCAGATTCTATTATTAGTAGAAGATCCTCTTATGAGGTGATGTAGATGTGATTACTGTTCTCTCTTCCATGAAGCGTGATCTTGTTATTTGGGTTTTCTGTAACTACACAGTGCTGCTGATGGCAGATCATGTATAGGTCGATCAAATTTGTCTCTTTTTTCACTTCAAATGTTCTGTATGAGCCGAGGGCTAGAATGCATATGTATATCCCTCGACTCACTTGCATTTGGAGGTGTCTCTTTACTTCACTCCCTCTGCTGTGCTGTATATACAATATGTGAGTGAGTGGTGAAAAGAGATAGCAGCACTCACGTTTCATCCTTTTTATCAAATCTCAGAATAGACTAATTACCTGCCATTACAGTCTTGTAGTGGTGATGAGGCCAGTTTATCCTGCGGTATTTATTTATACATTACCCTCATCCCGCATGATTCCTACACTGTGGAGTACATACCAATGAGGTATACTTATCCGTAGCTGTATATCGTAACGCGTACTCCCATAGCTATCCATTTACTGCCGTCTCCATTGGCTGTCTCTATTCTATCCATCACTGTCATGTATATGGTATGTACAGTGGCAATCAGGTACTGACGGTAGCCTGTGATTTGTTAGAAACATTTGCTGCTCATGAACAAGGAGAATCCAGTTGGTCTATGAAATGAGTTGTCTCCCCTGAATTCTCTGTGACGATGCTTTGCTTCCACTCACTCAATACCCATACCAGCTGTTTTGGTCACGTGAGTGTCAATACTCGGTAACTGAATAGCTTTGGCACTCGCTCAGCCTCAGGAACTCCCACTCTTCTCCCATCTTTTTGTTGATTATCTTAGTACTGGAGTTGTCTTCTCTTTTCATGGAATCTCGCTCTAAATACCTGTCAACGTCTCTGACAATGAATATTGGAGGTTTAGTTTTTTAAATTTTTAGAAGCCATGGAAGTATTAACAGCCCTATCTCCTACAGTCCTACCTCCTACAGCTGAGGCTGGGTTGTGTTTGGGACAGTAAACCGTTCGATGACGCTGGGGAACCAGTAATAGCAATCTTAGCCCTAAATCTCAAGTGCTGGATGGGGCGGGTCTGGATGGGACGGGTCTGGATGGGACGGGTCTGGATGGTCCCTAAAATATGGGAGACTTGGCAAGTCAGGCATTGTGATGAAGGTGCTTGTGGTCAAAGGAAGGAAAGTCAGTTGATTATTGCAAGATTATGAGATCGTTACTTTCTATTCTATACGTACGTACACACATACATACATACGTACATACATGTACGTATGTGCGTATGTATAAAGAGAGGATTCAGCTTTGGTTGGGCTGTGTGAAGCTACATTACCGTCGTGAGATGATTGAAATGTCTGTAGACTCAAACACGAGATACGAGACACTGCTGCAAACACGAGTACTAAGATATTACTTGTTATTAAAGATACATATATACTACTATTATAGAGGTAGTAGTACTGGCCAGTGATTCTGTATGGCTTGTGGGCTGGATTGCTTACAGGGACTCTGCAGTAGCCATCGCTTCTTTCTGTCACATGTGTCTCCACCTACCTGTACATAACTCATGTCAGCCTGGTCAGTGCAAGTGTAGACAACTCCTTACTTATAGTAATTTGTTAGTTTACATAACGTAGCCACTCTCAGTATAATGACTGTCTATTCTAGAACTGAGAGCATTCTAGAAGTGAAACTTTGCTCATCGATGTGGGCCTTGTTATTGTCGTGTTTGAATTCTCAATGGAATTGCTGCTGCTCTAATCGATGTATTACTTTATGTAGGGGCTAGGGAGCGTGGTATATCGAGGACTCCTGCACTTTCATCTTGCTTTGCCTGCTGTACTTCATCCGGATGGATGAAATGACTCGTTAGTTAGGTAACCAGAGAGGGCTCTGCCTCCCCTACGCCCCCCTCCCCTCCCCCCAGGATTAGAGGTCTCTGCTGGCTCCGCCTCCCCCCCCCAGGATTAGACAGTCTCTGCTGGCTTTTTGATGGATTGAATTGATTGCTCATTCAATGGCTTGTTATTGATTTTCTCCACTCCTTTCACTCAGGTCCATAGTATGTTAAGCACTGCCTCCCTACAGACAGCAGCATTGTGAGGCGGCGGCATTGTGAGCAGGCAGTGATGATAGCAGCCCATGAATGTAGGCAGGCCGGTAACCAGCCGTGAGTTGTACTATTATTGCTGTGTATATCGAGGAATTTATTATCTGACTTCGGCTCTTGACCTTTTATTGTTCACCCTCAAAACATCCATCTGCCTCATACACTGTTCTGCTCTGCCGCTGCAATGCACCGAGGAGTGGCCGGTCTGGAGTTCTGAGCTCACTAGTCAGTGTACGCATTTACCTCACTCCAGATCAGCTGTGTGGTCATGAATACACCCTAGCTGTGCTACTGCCCTGCAATGATGGAGTGTACTCGGGCTGTGGCTGTACCCCTCACTGTACGAATAAGGACCTTAGGCACCAAGATTGAGTCAGCACTGGATGTATTTGACCAGATGTAAGTGACGTTTCTCTTGCTTGTGTGGTTTGGTCTTGCGTGTGGATATGGCCAATCTCAGTTTGTGTTTCTCCAAAACCCCAGCATGTTTGCTAGGATGTCAATTATTTGAGTCAATGATCATGCGGCACTTGGCATCCAGTCATGATCTTGCCTTATTGCGAAACCTCTCTCCCTCTTCCATCTCTCTTTCTCTGTCTACCTTCTACCCCCCTTCCCTCTCCCTCCCTCTATCTCTTCCCTCTCCCCCCTCTCTCTCCTCTCTCTCTCTCTCTCTCTCTCTCTCTCTCTTCCCCTTTCCCCTATCTCTTACTCCCCTATCACTCTTCCCTTTCCTCTCACTCCCCCTCTCATCTCTCTCTCCTTTTCCTCTATCTCCTCTCTGCTCTCGTCCATCTCTGCTCTCGCCGATCTATCCCCTATTTCTCTCTATTTTTCCTCTCACTCCCCTCCACCCTCTCACTTCATCTTCACCAGTCGGAGTGTACATTGGTGTACACCACATCAGAAGGGACAGAAGATGTGCTGGGCTGTCTGTCTGCTCTCTGTTTGAGTGCTGTGTTTGACTCACCACAGTCAGTCTGCATCAACAGAGCTCATAGCAATAACCATCTAGTATAAGCTGCAGTCAGTCGGTCCAAAACACAGGTATCTGTACTACACGTACACGTAGGTGTATATACACTTACATATGCAGACAGACATGCAGCTCATGGGCTGGGAGCAGTACTAGTATACTCGTATGATCGCTCTCTACATTGCACTGAGTGCTGGGGTCATATTTCATATACTACACATACATACTGTACGTACTCTATATCTGGTACTGTACGTATATCCGTTTCCATTATTTACCATCTGGTACTGCTGGCATTTGTTGAATCACCTCCCCTTCTATCATTTGCTACTGTATTTCCAGTGCATTGAACAAGGGAAGAGTGAAATGGACGGCGCTTTTCCATACTCTGGTGTTCCTGCTTCTCATTGGACGTCTTTCCAAAAGCATAATGATTCTATGCAAGTTAGATGTACCGTCAGTAATAGAGAGACTGTCTCTGCCAGCCCCCCAGCCCTGGGAGCTGTGCTGGTTAGCCTCTATCATGGCATCAGTGTTTGCCTATTTGTCCCTGAAGAGAAACAACTCCAGTCTCCTGTGGCAGGCTTTGATCGGTGAGACACTGTCACGTAAACGTGACGCTGGTAAACGTGACGCAGCTTAGCAGATCATTTGCACTAATTATCATGACTGGATTTTAGGTCAAGTACTGCTTGGACTAATTCCAGTCTGCTACGGCCTCTACAGTCAATATCCTGACCTAAAGAAGTATATCGACCAGGAAAATAAAGACAGACCGGCCTTCCCTTACCCTGTACTGTCCTTGGCGTGGTTGGCAGTGTCATTACAAGTCCACCTTTTCCAGATTTATTTTTCCCAACAGCTTCTTTCTGCGTGGGCGTCGGCTGTCTCGCGGAAGGCTAAGTAGTTGCTGTATGTTGTACTAGTCTGATACAAACGAGCCAGAGTTATGAATTACATGCGTGCTGGAAGCAAACTTAAAATTAATAAATGATGAACAGTATATACGATACTATTCTCTTAGATGTGTATCTACAGGGCAGCATGGGTAAAATTTTGATTGGATTGTAAGAATGTGAAATTCAGTACCGTGTATGTATGGTTGGATCTGATTTGCTGCATACCTGCGTAGTGTACAAGTATAACCAAAGAAAAATACCAGTAGTTTGTATGATAGAGGTATGAGTTTTAGGCAGATTCCGGGTACGCACAATTCAACTTCACGTCACACACATTATTTTCTGGATTTGTAGTTTATGTTGTAAACAGTGCTTAAACTCAGGGGGGGAATGCAGGGGGAACTAGAGGGAACACAGTTCCTGTAAGAAAATTACAGCCACATATAGAGGGAACGCTCGGTCCCTTTAAATCCACAGGCCGCAATCTCTACCACAAAGAATTTCAACATCAGGTGATTTCTGTTTCTGCTCAGAGATCATGCACAAATGGATGATGTGGATGATCTCTGTTCTGCTCACAGTTTCATCTGTGGGTAGCAACTGCAGCAGCTGCCCGCCATATGTGAATCAGAATTTCCCTGTTTCAGTGATGCCAGACTTACTATGCACCTATACATGACAATCAGTTTGACACCATTATCAAAGGTCGCTAGAGTTCCCTTATAAAGAATCTTACAATTTAAGCCCTGGTAACGAATGATGAGATGAGGTAAACAGACGGTTCCATCATCTCTGATTCCATATCACGCGAGTGGAGTTTCGGCAAAATAAACCGCCTATTCACGTGATATGGTCACATGATCAAATAATATTGCCAACATGGCTGATACGGGCACCGACTCCTCTCAAAGTGGAATAACTAATGAACTTGATATTGAGCCTCACTTTGTAAAGGCACCACTCTCAAAATGGCTGAAGATCAGTGTGAAAGAGCCAACTCGACGAAACACCACCACAAAGATTCAGCTTCAGGACTCGTACGTTGTCTATTTGTTGGAGACTAAAGTAATAGACAAATCGATGATCTATCGTGGATGGTTGGATGACGACGACCCTGACGCGTTTCCTGAAGTATTGACCATTTGGCGAAGGTACAGTGAGTTTGATCTTCTGAGGGACTATGTTATGACTACATATCCCAGTCTGGTCGTGCCTCCTCTGCCAGAAAAACGAACCACGAGCGCTTGGCAGGCAGCAGTTGTCGACAAAAGTGATCCCGAGTTTATTGAGCGACGTAGAATTGGCCTCGAACTTTTTCTCAAACGTCTCTGTGAACTTATTGAATTATCAGAAGACAAGGTGTTTCTGGATTTTCTGAAAAATGAAGAGAACTGGAAGGAAGTAGTTGGCGAATCAAATTATCAGACATTGAAAGACTCACGACTCAAAGCGTTGAGCGCTGGGTATAGGATCAAACGACCCAATGAAAAGTTCGAACTTCTTCGTAAATATGCAACCGATCTGGAGACCAGCATTGGTAATATACTACGAATACGTGCAAAAACTGCTGAGCATCTCTATGGAATCCACAAGATACACGCTAATTATGGGCGTGAATTCAGTCAATGGAGCTCTATCGAGAAACCGGACATGGCTGAAGCATTGCAGAAGATAGGACATTACATAGATGCATTTGCGCAGGTAAAATTAGTGATCGCGATCACATAGGCTAGACATATGCCATGGGTAAAGCACTTTTGATTCGTGTCTATAGGATGTGGACATAGCAGTAGAAAGTGAGGAAGATTTCGCAGACCAGCTGAAGGAGTATCATGGCTACGCAGACAGCCTGCGACAGATCTGCAAGAAGCAAGAAGTGATGCAGCTGGAGCTAGAACAAGCAGAAGACGCTTTGGAGTCTAAGAGATTGGAGAGAGATAATTTCTCTCAAGGGAAGACTGGGCTGCTTGGTAAGAATCAGTTGTCATCCCACCCCCCCCCCTCCACCTGCTTCCATCCATTCACTCAGGCTACGTTCCAATATTGTTTTAGGAGGTCTGAAAGCAAAAATGTTTGGTGCTGCAACAGTGGAGCAGAAGGAGGAGAAACTGAGACAACTGGATGAACAAATACTCGATATGGAGGAGAAAGTGGCAACCTTGAAAGAGACGAAAGAGAAGTTTGAGGAGACAGCGTCGGCTAACATAGACAAGTTCCACAAGCAAAAGGCTCATGACATCACTGACATCCTAATTAACTTCATTATCATGTCCATTGATAGATGCAAGAAGAGCCGATCTGCCTGGGCAAATGTTAAAGAAGTTTGTGACTCCATTTAAAGTCTAGTCGTTCAGTATGAGTTCATAGACATCAGATCATGTATTCACGGATTATGGTTATATTATTTAATTATATATTCTACTTCATCTGTCTATGTCATCACTGCTGGTGATATTGGTCACTGGGTGACGCTGTTCACGACAGCTGCGGGCCTACGTAGTCTTGGTAACAGCAGAGCCACTTTTCAACTCGTGTACAGCATTGTTCAGTTCATCCAAGCTCTCCACCAGCTTGTTCAGGTTCCTACAGAATAGCATTAGCAGGTGGCAGTCTGTGCCCAAAGGTGTGAGTGTTTACAAGCCGTGGAGGGGCACTGACTTGAATGTCAGCTCTTTGGCCTCATTGCTGTCCAGATTCTGCAGCTGTTGCTGGGCGTCCAGGTCGAAATGGAGTCGAGACAGCCTCTCCTGTTTCTCGCGCACCTGATCCATCTGCTCAAAGGTGCAGTCCTTACCAAAGACCTGCAGCTTGCCCTTATGGAAGTCTTCTAGCAGGAGTAGCAGGCCCTTCTCCATCTGCCTCACGTCTGCCACCTAGTAAACGATTACGCGTCATCAGCTGACTGAACTGACTGGGAGTACATTTAGTGTCTGATAAAGCATACAGAGGGGGATAGTTCAGTCTGGTGTGTGGGATCCGCGCTAAAAGACAAAATGGCTTCTATAAAATTCCATAATCATGATGGACCTTGAATTATGGCTAGACGAAAATTCAACAAGTAAAGATTAGAGTTGTCTTCTCCTAATGTGGTGGCTGCGTCCGGTCGGAGTTTTCACGAAGTGGACGTATGATCAACATCCATTCCATTGAGAGCGAGTCCGGTGGACGGTGAATTTATAAATTATGCGGGCGCGGACGCCTCATCAACGCAAATTGGACGTTGTAGCAACGTCAACGGACGTTGAAATCTGTCCGGACGCCAATTTTTCATAACAAGCTCTTACAATATTCTATATGATACTGAATACGTTATCTGGATGAGGCGACTACACAGTCACATACGACTACACAGTCACATACGACTACACAGCCAGGCCTCAAACTGCTCAAATCAAAATTATACAGCTTAAGGAAATGCCGTTATTACTTTCAATCGGAAACTCATACTACCTTTAAAGCTAGAGAGTAATTCTTTAGAATTTAGCGATTTTAATGCTAGTGATTTGAGTGACAACTACAATGTTATAGTAATTCATCGAGCAGATAACTCCCTAGCAGATGATGTGAATATGTCGACCGTGAAGTAGTGTGGAGCAAAACACTGGATCAAGCCGAGACCGGATCTAGCTGAGAAAATCGGCCTCTGAAACTACCAGTCCAATAGTATCAGTGTCAGTATCTTTGATTGGATCTGAGTGCAAAACATCCCAAATGATTCCAGCGATAAGTCACATATCACGGCAATTGTTTGTACCCACAATGCATTGCAGCCAGCTCTAGCAGTCAAATGTGTAGGAAATTCTCGGGTCTAGATTTGCAACATTAAAATGCTCTAGGCTAGATCTTAGCTCAGGTCAAGCTTGGTGCTCATACTGGCAATCAAAGTCAGTCAATCGATTGCTCTGGGCTATAAGAAATCGTTTGACCTCGGACAATCGAACGTCTAGAAGACATGTTATTATAAAACTAATTAATTTGGTGAGACTAACGATAAAATCAAGATGCTATGAAAAGTTCAAAGATCCTCAGGTAATTTCTTTGGCAAAGTAGAACTCTAGTTATGGAAATGTACTCACATCAGTGAGGAAATTATGTTCGGCACAAGGCCTGCTGACTTCCAACTTGTCGTTTTTTGAAACAGCACTAGGGACAGTTTTGGGAGCAGCTGGTGCTTTCTTCTTCGTGGACCCTGACAGTTGATGGGCAGAGGGTTTGGAGTGACGGGTGGTGTGTGACTCTTTGTCTAAAATCCCTTCCATCATTCCTCGGGTTCTATCAAGCTATAAATCAGTAAACATACCGATGTGATCAGTATTTCCTAAAGATTGGATTCACAGCATGAAATCTCGCATTTTACATGTATGTCTTCTGTCATCATTAGTACCACGCCAAGCAAATGTATAACAAAAATCTTCCCCTCCCAGAACCCAACCAACTGCTATACTAATGAGAATACTTGACAAGTCATATGGGCATAGATCTACTAGTATATCAGCATTTCAATATTTTTCGATTCTCAATTAACTTGATATATTGCGAGAAGGAAATCACACTCACCTTTCGTCACTTCAGCTTATTAGCGTAACTTCGTTTAGGACGGGTGCTTAGATTGCGAATACTTTGTTCATCATCTGAATTCTGAGCGCCAATAAGTTCTCTCAAAAACTTGAACTTACACAGAAACAGTCGCCAGACAACGTACCAGCCTAAATGAAAGGAAAGGAGTACGCTAGCGTATGATGGGTTTCAAAGCTGTGGAGATTCCTCTCCTTTGAACAAGCTGACGTACCAATAAGAACGAACAGTACAACAAGAAAACAGCCTAGAACTGAAGCAAGTGCAAAACCAATCCAACGAACAGCAACATCAAGGACCATCACACTTCAAAGGTCAAGACTTCATTAGCAACTCCAGTCCAAAAGTGTACCAGTATGTCCAGTCAGCTGTGGATCATGGCGGCCCTTTATCAGCTGTGAACAAAGATCCTGCATATCAGACATAATCATCGATAGGTATTATTGGTCGATCCGACCTCGAGTACAGTTAGTTAGAAATATAGGCTAACCGCGGATGGGCTGAATTGAGTGAGAGGACAACTCCAAGTTGAAACATGCCATACTTTTGCTCGCTCCAACAGTGACACAGTGTCCTTATCAGGGCTATCTGCGAAACGTTCCGAACGATAATTGCATGTACTATACTTCCATACAATCTTTGTTATGGGGTTTATGTCCTGAATTTCATAAGATTTAATATGAAGCTCGCCCCCTCCCCGCACCAAGGCAGCTGCCACAGCTGTGCTGCTTACACATGCCATCCTGCAACTCAAGTTCAGGCGGACTGAGCAAAGATGGTGTCGCCCACGGACCCCAGCAGTAAGCAACTTATGACAGCAGAGGAAAGTACTGTTGTTAGTAGTGATATTCTATAGATGTGTCACTCGATTGTTGATCCTCGGTAGTGATATCGTACTAGTACTTGTACGAGCACCAGCAAGTACTGGCTGGTTAGCGATGAACTATGAAGGCTATGTTGAAGGTCTGTTCAAGACTGAATGACACTATCTCCTTCCATGGCCTGTGTCTAATCTACAGGTATGGTTGTAGAATGGTGGTTCTCTGTCCATGGTAATCACAGCAGCAGTATGGGTTGATGGCTGGCTGGTTTTAGGTTCAGTTTATCATGATGTGCTATTGGCCTACTGCAGTTCACATATAAAACCGCCTGATATTGAAAATGAAATAAGCTGACGCCTAGCTTATGGTATATGCAAGATATTCTAGGGAAAACCTTGAGAGTCACGTCATCTCCTGACATCGTAGTTCTGTCTATAGTCTTACACATCCCAGCTCACGAAATGGTAGTAGCGGCGGCAGTAGCGGCGGCAGTGGCGGCGGCAGTGGCGGCGGCAGTGGCGGCGGCAGTGGCGGCGGCAGTGGCGGCGG
>ERZ1740065.815-NODE-815-length-17567-cov-12.377798_pt1 | contig 17567 bp, 8 predicted proteins | sample MGYA00581738_ERZ1740065 | MGnify/ENA primary metagenome ERZ1740065 (study PRJEB43018, sample SAMN04849749) | marine metagenome | isolation source: floating plastic debris | place: Pacific Ocean | collected 2008-09-01 | study: EMG produced TPA metagenomics assembly...
ACAAATCCTTGGATGATCCGCATATAAATGTTCTTAAAATACTTCCATCACTTGGCACTGCCATACCCTATTCATCATTGGTCCTTTGGCCCCCCCCCCCTCTCGACGTTTTCATGTTGAAGTTGAAATCAGCAGTCTGACAGTCTGAGAGTGTGTAGCAGTGTAGCGACTGCGCGGCCATTGCCGAAATGATGTTTGCAATTTGATACTCCTACTCACTCGGAAGAAAGTAGCGAGAGAGAGTCAGTGTCAGGTCCACATGTCAAGCTTCTGTTTATGCTCGGTGATTTCGGTGACCCAGGGTTTGCCTAGCGGAGGAATTGATACTCCATGTTAAAGCGCCACGCTGTTTACATAGTATCGCCACCATTCAAGTCAATTAGTTCGTTACGAGTAGGGTTTCACTTTTTGAGTGGAGGGACAAATGTTGAATCAATCTCGAAATAAGTGTCTCGTGTAGGTACCCATTATATCAGAGAGGATCTAACGTGCCTGCTGCACACAATAATAAGAATTGTCCTCTCTTGCTCTCCCGTTAGCCACAGTATTTTAAGAGTTGTGCCCTCATGGAGCTTCTTTCTCGCTAATGTTTGATGCTCCCACGTCTCTCACCTCTTCATCCAGCTGGCCTATGCGAATGTTTACGTGATATTCATTGATTCGGTACCGCAGCGAATGCCCTGCCTGGTAGTTGTGGTAGTTGTGATAGTTGTGATAGTTGTGGCTGTACATGCCACATTAATCGCAACACTGGTAAAACAATGCTTCCAAGTATGACAAGATGTGGTCGTCAATGATCCAATCAGATTTGCGGTTGCCCTTCCCTCTCCCGCCTCCCCTCCTCCTCTGCGGCCACCGCTGCTGTTGTTTGTGAGAGAAAATTCTGTCACACAACACTTGACTCCAGCGGGACGTTTCTTATCATGTCACACTGAGCGGCGCGATACAAGCCAGGTAGATAATTGGATGCCAGCGGTAAGTGCGCGGTTCACCGCCACCTGCCCAGGCCATGTCAACTCTAGATGTCTTAATGTCATACCAGCGTTTCATCTTTAGAAGAATTATGACTGGCGTAGATTTTCAAAGTTAGTTTTTTACTAATACCCATTGTGTGTTGACCAGCGATGGCTAAGTGGCTTTCGTGCGAGCAGCCGACCGTGTCATGTGACCGACCCGTCAGCCAATGGCAGGCCTAGCTAGCCTAGAGCCGAACCACACTGGCCTGTGTGTGTGTGCACTGCATTCAGCTCTCTTATTTACACTTGTAAAGACGTGACCTGATCGCTCGTAGGACTGGATTACTCGAGTCTTTTAGGCTGTCAAACATAGGATTGACTGACGTCAAACATCGACAAACACTGCTGTAAGAAGAAGCGGGAACGTGCGTTGTGCCCACAGACATACGTTTACACTCTCAGTCTACGTCTCGGCAGCCATCATGTGCTGATCGCGGACCGTCGTCTCTCACCTACCTGATATTGGATATAAACCTACACGCACATCTGTGATTGACTGGATATTACTACTGTACCTACATCCACCATACCTACATATACAGCTGTCATGTTGCCTGCTATCATATCTCACCGGCAACTGCTCGCTGTTGTGACGCTGCTGGCTGTCACGCGCCATAGGACAGGTGAGGCTGACCTTTCTGAGACACCAGGTCACGACACTGACTGATTCTTGTTCTGTGCCCTGTACGCGGAGCGGAGCGCAAAAGACAGAGGGCCAAATCGTGTATCTGTTTTCACTTTGCTTAAACAACTTAATTTGCTCAGTCACATCCGAATTTCGTCACAAGTAGGAGATAAGGCGATGCTCTATTGACATTACCGTGAATCAACCCAACAGAAGCTCACAAACTTACAGACAGACTACCTGTGCTCGTGCCATGGCGGCGATCGGGAGGTGGCGGCGATCGGGAGGTGGCGGCGATCGGGAGGTGGTGGCGATCAGGAGGTGGCGCGGTAAATCGAGGCATACACAGCTTAGGCAGTGTCAGAAAATTCAATTAAATTACAGGCTCCTACAAGTGCCTACGCAAATGGAGGCCCTTTGTAGTGAGATAAATGACAATTATCGTGTCCAGCCGCCCCGACTCGCCCGACCTGGTTTGGGGGGGAGAGGGTTGAATGGCGGGTCGAGCTCGCCTTTGATAGTATCTCGACCACTAGACTATAGTGTTTCAGGCCTACGGTCTTATGGTTACGCTGTGGTCATATTATAGCTTCCTCATCCTCACCCCATCCCTACTGGTGATGATGACATTACTACGAACTATGACATTACTAGGGGACTAGTTAGTAGCTATCTTGATCCAGCACGATATCTGCAACCGTTATCTCCATCTTGCTGACCCTCTCTCTCTCTGCTGCCCGTTCTCTCCTCGCTGCGCTTCCGTTCTCATGGCAGGATGTTGGTTTCGTTACAGAGTCTGATGCCATGTCTCTGACAGGCGTCGCGCCGGAGAACCGACAGTACATGAGGATGTTGTATCATGGAGAGGATTTTTTCCTTGCCGGTGCCAAGTAAGTCCTTATTATAATGCGATGATTTCGCCGCCGCTCACTTACCCTTGCTGCCAATACAAATTACTCCATCATTTACACCTGGTGATTTACTAATCGCTCTGTAATCGACGCGTTTCTTCATCTAGGAATGCGCTGTACAACATCAGCTCTCGTACCATGGCCGTGCAGGCCGAGTTCCGATGGCTGTCGTCTTTGGAAGCCAACGAGTCGTGCAAGCAGGACCTTGACTTCTTCAACAGCGATTGTAACAGCTACGTAAGGCTGGTGCTGCCGCACAACGACTCGTACTACTTGGTGTGCGCGAGCAGCGCCAAGATGCCCGCCTGCCGTCCGCTCACACTAACACAGGTCAGTGTGACAGCGATCCTGCTGCTGCCAAATTGGCTCATATCATCACTCCCGCCGCCGTGTGGACAAAGAAAGGGCGGCCATAAATCAAAGTGTCTCAAAACTGGCATAAATTAAGGCTTCAGCATGCTAATATCGGCATGTGACGGTGTCGAGGCGTCACATCTTATATGTCATATTGTCACAGGGAGTTTGGTCGCTCGGTGCGGAGCTGAATGACGACCCGAATATTCCTCGACAAGCCTACGCCCCCATCTTCCCGTCGGAGAACTCTGTCACCCACGTGAGCAAGGAGAACACAGTCTATGCCTCCACCACGTACTACTACGACGCGCAACCATTCCACATACTCTTCCGAAATCAAGGCGTATCACCAGGTGGCGCTACCATCGGACAGATGACTACTCCCACCGGCTCCGAGTACATCAACGAAGGTAAGTGGAAAGCGAAGGGGGCGACTATGTGTTGATGTTGTCGTCAATGGTGATGGCAGTGATGGGGGTGCTGATCGATGGTGACTTATGATTTGTATTGTCTTCAGTGCATCAGTTGGTTACCTCCTGCGTGTGGGGATCAATAAAGTCAAACCCCAGTAAACAGCTTATACCCTACCAACCGCTGATTGCCCACCCACTGATCATAGGATCACCCAACCAACCACAGCCTACCTATTCCTGTACCTCAGTACTCTGGGCTTAGATCTCTCCTCCCTCTCGGTTTTAGACACACGGTTTGGTGTAAAGCCTCAGTTTGTGGCTACGTTCGAGACTGCCGGCCACGTATACACCATCTTCACCGAACCAGCCCTGGAAACGTACAATTTACTCCATCAGAAGGCCGTCTATTCGAGGATAGCCCGAGTTTGTAAGAATGACATGGGAAGCTCAGGCTCGGACCACACTTTCAGTACTTACTTCAAGGCCCGTATGCTGTGTGGAATGCCTCAGGCTTCCAATGGCAAAGGATCCTACCCTTACTACTTTGACGAAGTCGGTACGTATGCACACTGTCCCGCATCCGCTCAGTATCTCTCCATCTTTTTGCGTTTCACGGACATTCCAAAACCTTGTTTTGCAATACGTCTGAATAACATAGATATAACAGTGCATCTATACACTGTCATGGATCATTCAGCTATAAAGTTACAATCATCTCTTCTTATCGTGACCCCTACTCCGCTAGCCCAGCTCCGTCATCCATAGTTGTGTAACAGACTATGTTTGTAGTGTGATCGCCTATTGCCGTCTCCTATGTACGCCAGCGAATCCTATTTTTTTGGGTCACGAATAAATGGCGTGTTGTTCTGTTGTTGACAGCCAGCGTGTCGCAGCCCCACAAGTCATCGCGAACCGGTGAAGAGGTCATTGTTGCCGTGTTCAACAGCCCCAGGTATGTCACCATCGTTGCTCTCGTTTGATGGTAATCCAGTGGGCAGCACCATTGTTTGAAAAAAACCAGTTTGCTGCTGACTGACCTGCGTGGTTCACTTTATGTTCTACCAGTTGAGCCGAAACTCGCGATTGACCTCTGGCCACCGAGCGATTACATGAATACAATGCTACCGATACTAGGCCATTCTGTATTGGGGCACCTTTTTTCCTTTGGCTTGTGCAACTGTTTTCACAGCAAATCTTGTCCAAGTTTTCCAATGTTTGTCTAGGCTATCGCCAGTGTCCAGTTTTCTAAAGTTCACCTTATTAGATTTGTAAAGTTAATCTCCATCCCCCACCAGCCCAGTATCAAGGCTCACTCAGCCAAGCAGGGTTGGTGTTTTTTTAATCTGAGCTGTGCGGTTGCCAAGTTTTAAGCGGGATTACCACGACACCGTTTGACTGCTGCAAGTGTATACGCTGTGGGCAGACGTCCAACCGGCTCCTGCTCTATCTTGACACTGATTAGCCGGCTGCTTTCACTTTTGGGCCGACAATCACAGCGCACCCTGGTCTCTTTTTCTAGGAACAGCGTGCGAGGCTCGGCCATCTGCGAATTCAAGGTTGCCGATATAGAGAAAACGTTTGACGAAAGTCCGCAGATGATGCTGACCGGTAATGAGGAGGAGGGCTATGTTTGGAAGTTGAGAGATCTTGTTGGTCGGCCCCCTGCCAAGGTGAGAGAAGCCTCTACTGTCTTGTGCCTCAGCGTATTTCCGTTGCCATTCTCCCTCCATTCCAAGATCTTAGAGATATTTGATAATGGATACGTTGTAGTGGGCTCCGAATAGATTTAATTCAATCATCGAAGGCTGCTCTCGTATGCGCATACACTTTCTGTCAAAATCAAAACTAAAGATAAAAGTTCAATCTCAGTCACCTGAGTAAACAAGTATCTGGGTCCCACTGAGCGGGCACTGTGTGTACATTGTCACCAGAGCCATGGGCAGTGAGCTATGGCACAGTGTTCCCGTCTCCCTCCCTCTCAACAGGTGCCTATCTGCGATAATGGCTTGGCATGGGTCAAAGTAAATTATACCTCGGGTCCTCAGGTAGATTAGTACCTGCTCTAGGCGTGTGTGATGGAGATTGTGGCTGGCCACCTGTGGTGGCACGACGCCAGGAATTCATAGCCGTCACTACTGCCCTGCATTTGCCACTTGCCAATCACCTGCTCTGAATTTGCCATTACAGTGTCCAGAAAACACGCGCGACCTCGCTGGTGATGAGGTGGAGAAAACCAAACACCCTCTGCTGAGGGACCATGTGAGAGCAGTAGATGACGCCACCGTTTTCTCGCAGTCCAACGTGCAGTGAGTACAGACTCCTCTCTTTCTAGCTCCACTCATAGTTTCAGTGTTGTCAGTCCACTGCAATGACTTGTACTCTCTATTGCAGCTATCGTATGACTCAACTACGGGTCGACTGGCAGGTCAAGGGTGCTAACGGCACGACATACGACATCATCTTTGTGTCCACAGGTTAGTTAGCCTAAAGTTATCTCTTTCTTACTAGGGTCTTTCTCTGCCTCTCAAAGCTCTCCGTAAGTGAGATAAGGGCATCTGCAGTTCTGTCAAAGTCGAGAGCGGGCCTCGATGCCACGCTATGTAGGGCTGCTATGCAGGGCTGTTTACATCGCTCTGTTTGATGTTTGGATTTGGACCCACGATCAGCCCCTACTCAGGTTTTTACTAGGACTAGGTCAGGCAGCTGTGTGTGGCCATGTGTCACTGCTCGCCATCTGCCAAACGGTGTCATGTCACTTTAGTAGCTGCCATTTTCTACTACATGGGCATTCTGGGGCAGAGCTGACACTGTGCCATGTTTTATGTCTCGGTTGACAGCTCTACCTTGGCTCTGCCAAACCTACCGGGCAGAGATTAAACTTATCCAGTGTTTGCTAATCGCAATAGTCAAATCCCCCCCTCCTGATCCATGTCGGCTTTCCTCTATATCGAGATGTTCATGCCTTGTTAATTACTGTAGACGACGGTCGATTACTCAAGTTGGTGGAGTATGGCAATGGAGCCGGATTGTCGGCGCGCTACCACCTAGTGGAGGAGCGGCGCGTCTTCCACAGCGGCGAGGCCATCACAGAGATGGATATTATAACCGACTCGGATGGCGAGAAACACATCATTCTCAACACTTACAATGAGATGAAACGTGTGGCACTGCAGAAGTGTCACAACCACCTAACCTGCGGCGAGTGCGTAAAGGCGAGAGACCCCTACTGCTCGTGGAGCCTGGAAAGGACGAGCTGCGTGTCCGCCCCTCACGGCGCCGGTGAAAAGTAAGCGATTGGCACTCTTCTCTATTGTCGGGGTGCCATTCATTAAGATGGAGAGGAAAGAATCGGAATCTGTGATGGCCTTTGCTTAATAGCCTAGCAGCAGTTAGGGCACTCTTCCGTTCTCTCACACGCCAGTAAATTCGTGTAATTGAGACACTTGTTAGCATTGTCTTAGTCCAGCCAATGTTCCTATCGGCAGTGCACTCTTTCATCTCCCGAAACTGTCGCAAGCGCTGCCGGCTTCACAGCGCAGCCGCGATAGTAAGAGTAATGACAGCGATATTAGCAATGACAGTAGCAGCGATCATACTCTAGTGTTTCTACACGATCTGTAGTGCAGTGCTGCATTTGTTTTACAGATTCCAGAGTGTAGCCACAGGCACGGACGAGCGGTGTCAACTGCAGCAAGGTGAGACCCGTTGCTTATACTTGCATCTCAATCGACGCGCCGGTATGCAAGATCATCGAAGCGACACTACCCCTGTATTCATTTTTATCTAGAATTGATCTTTCATGCATGAACAGAAATCTGTGAAGCATAAAGTTATCTGATTCAGTAGCAAAGTTAACTTTGGCGTTGGTTTTGTTCTTTTGCGTAGTTTTGAGCCGGGTAGAAGACTACAGCATTGCGTTAAAGGGTCGGTGCGGCTGTCAGCCACTGTTTGGCAGAGATTCTATTAGTGTGAAATTTAATATTTGACATGCTGTGATTATATACTTACTGCTCTTGTGTTTACCTTCTATTCGCAGTACCGTTGTCCCAACTTGCCGTGCCTGCTGTGAAAATTTAACCACGCTTATTTATGGCTTATCTCCCCTGTTTAACACCTGTGTACTTGCGATTTCAGGAACTACAGATAAGATGATGGTATCGCAAGTGCCATTGAAGTCGGACACTACGTCAGTGAGTGGCGTCATAATTAAAGGTGAGGAGGAAGGTTTACTGGTTCTCTGTAGTTGTGTGGAAGTGTTTCTCTGACCCGGGTGAACCTTGCTTATGAAGCTTGCTCTCGGCTAATTATGGATACGAAAGTATGCTGTATCAGTTCATAATGACTGTTAAAAAAACAAGTTATTATTGTCCCGGCAGCTGCGAATGTAATTTTGGTTATATCACTCGATAGCTATGAGCAGCAATTGACCTCGAAGAATAGGCTCTCTTATTGAATGCTTCATAATAAGTCTGATCAACAAGTTGGTTGTTTTTCTACAGGAGTTTCAGCAAGTAAACAAGGAGACGCAGGGATGAAATCGGCGACGGTTACAGGCCTCGCAATCGGCATCGTCCTCTGCGCTCTAGTCTTCACAGGGATCGGCTTCGTGTTCGGTATCTACTACAATCGACAGAGAGGTCGCAACCTCACCCGTCACTTGGATAGGCTTAGCAAAAATAAAGACGATACGTATAAGGCTGACACAGACGCCTATCAGCCGATGCCCAACTTGACTAAATCTAACAACATAGTCTATCAGAACAATCTCAGTACGAAGCTACAGAACGGCAGCGTGGATACGGCAGCGCTGCCCAATGGTGGCGAGAGCACGTTACAGAGGCACAAGAAGAGTTATGTGTGAGAGTCAGCAATTGGCAGCGAATGTATATATCGTAGACGCAGCGCCACATACACCGTCTGCTTTCACTGCTCAAACTTTCCTACTGGTCTCAACATTCACAACGCCGTACTGTGATAGGAGACGCTGCGCCTCGCAACGTCCACACAGCCACTAAGACAATGATACGCTGTAGCAATACCTACACGCCGTTCATTCTGCGCAGCTGCCTGCCCACCGCTGACCGAGAGGCCGGTGTTGACAGTATCACACTTCCATGTGTATGACGGCGCAGTCATACTAAGAGATAGAAAGTATCCACCGAATCCATCGTTCTAATTTCCAAATGATTCATTTTTATTAGTTGGCTTATGGCTGGCTGTTTTTTTTGTATATAGGATTTTTCTTATGCAGTATGTACACATTGTATTTGTCGGCCTTGCTCAACACGCCTTCCAACACTGCAAGATATACAATCACGTCTCGTTTTGAGAATTATTCTCCTCCACTTTTTCCCATTCATTCATTCTGATGCTCTCGATTCGGTTATGTATGTATGATTCGACGTATCATATTAATACTGAGCATTCGAGTAAAGAGGAGCAGCAACTATTTTTTTACTGAAGATATTAAAGTTTTCACTATCATATTAAATAAATTAATCATCTTCATCTATGAAATAACTGACCAGTAGTTGCTATGGTTACGAGTGGTTACGAATATGTATTGCGGAGTGGCAAATGTTTGTCCCAGGACTATCTACTGTAACTTTTCTCCAGCTATCTGACAGCTTTCTTCATGGTGTCACAGATAGCCCAAGAAAGACCTAAAGCTTTTGGCCATAGTGGCTGTGATTTGATGAGAGTCCAAAGAGATTGTTCCAGGACTATCTACTTCTGTGACTTTTCTCAGACTATCTGTGACAGCTTTCTTTACAGTGTAACAGATAGCCCAGGAAGGAGCCAAGAGCTTTTGGGTATAGTGGCTGTGATTGGATGAGAGTGAAAAGAGCTTGTCCCAGGACTATGGTTAGGAAGGAGTGAAGATATAGCAGCTAACTATGTACTGCAGTCTGTTTCCTGTAGCAGAGCGTAGAGAGCTGTCACAGATAGCCAACAAAAGGCCAAGCACTTTCTGGCAGGCTGGAATAGCATCAGCTCATCATTCATGATTATTAGTATATGATAGCCATCATAGTACAGGATTGTGGTGTATGATGCATATGCATGTGTATTTTACATATAATAATTGATACCGCTGAGCAACAAAAAATGGATGAGGCGAAGGAGTCGAGTGTGGAGGCTACATCAGTCCGTCGAGCTGACTCTGTATGGTGTCTAGTTGATTGAAGAATTTGTACAGCTCATTGTGATCGAACTCAACTTGCACTCGGTCCACCGTCTGCAAACGACAGCAGAAAACAGTTATAAATAGACAAACAGCAGGCCAATGGAAACGGAGCTGTCAAAATAAGGTACAAGTGTCCGCCCTGCTGTGCTGCTATGCAGTTTTATATACCCGATAGATGTCACAGCTACTGATCTTGTGTGACAGCAGCATATATAAATACATCTCGCAGTGAGTTGGTTGTCCGTACAACCATACGCAGATGTTGATAACATACAGGCACCTGACACTCATTAACAAGCACATGCAGCGGGTGTCAAGAGTTGCATCAGCGTGCAGTTTGATGTACTGATCTTGCCACACCACGACGGGAAGGGAAATGGGATTCAGAGCCTGTAGTGCAGCCGTCGGCGTCTGACACCAATAAATGTGATCGATCGTCTGAACTGAGGCCTGATTGAACGGTTGAAATATTTTCATCCTAAACTTAGTTACTATGGATACCGACCCAAACAGACTGAGCTGGCAGATGAGCTGATTGTGTGGAGGCTAGGGTTGAGTAGTACAATAATCTTAGTCAGGTGACAGTTTTTTTTATGTTTGAGGAGATATTTGAGGCAGGTAGAGCCCTAGTTCCCCTGCACCCTCGGCGTCACAACCACGTCTGTCACGACACAAACTCCGATTTCAGGCATGGAGAAGGTTAGCTTTTCAGCTTTTCAATTGAGAGGCGCAGGAGGGATTGTTTTTCATAAGACCAGCAGCTTTGTTTGCTTTGCCCAGTTTTATGTTGAACAGAAAATATTGTGACAGGCCTATCGAATGGCTCGGCCTGGGCTAAAACAACACAGTCATGAAAGCCTTGAAGGGTGAGCCATAGAAATCCGGCTGCGCCTCGACTGAATCTCCTCCCCTACTCCATACAATGAAGGAGTTAAACTCGCGCTAATTTTGTTTTCACTCATTAATTCAGCAGAAACGTTCCTTCTATGGCAGCGCCAACGCGACCGTCTCATTTTTATTGACCCATTGTCGTCCTGAGTGTACGAAAAACATCCCAGTCACAACGAATACAATGACAGAAGCTATTTTAAATTTCACTTATTTACCAACAAAAAACTGTCGAGATTTCAAGGAGAGCGCAACTCCCGAGGTTATACTGAGTGATCAATGATATTGCAGGAAGTGAGAGATTTCCCAGGAGGAGCGGCAGATGCAGCAGTTTGTTGATGAGTAGATTTGTTTGACATTCAACAAATCAGCTCAGATCAGAGAGAGAGTAACGGTTAATACCCACACCTGGCGATCGCAGTTACCCAGTATACAAACAGACAGACACTGATACCAGCCGGAAACGCGGGCAGACAATGAATATTTACAGCAAATCTAAATTGTAAAAATCAACTACCTGCTGCTGGTTGCCAGATGATGATTCAATGGCCAATTCGAACGTGGCGCAAGGCGACTTCTGCTTGCTCTTACTCTTCTGTGCCAGGTCAAGGGCCAGCTGCCAGTTCACTCCTTCCAACTAACAAAGAACAGAAAAACCCCTCAGTAAATCAGCAGCAGGATCTGATGCGAAGCCGTGATAGCACTTCCTGTTCTCACACAGCCACCGTCTATCTGTTTCCTCGCAAGGAAGGGAGGTGTTATTTGTATAAATACATGTCATGGTGTGCAATTTCTTATTTACTGCGACTAAACCTGCAATAGCTGAAACTCAGAATTTAATTTGAGATGTAAATGTGTTTGACAAGAAATGAAGTATATCTGACCTGTACCTAGACCTATACCTAGACAATATTTCGAAAACCCCAAATGGATGGCAATTTTGGCAACTGCTGTGGAGATGAGAGAGAGAGAGCTATTTTAGCAAACGAAACTCATTACTCCTTGCTTCAAGGAGGAATAAAACTCGAAAAGGAAGTCATAGCAGATTGTGTCATGACTCCACAAAAGTGCCCGTCTAATCTAGACAGAGTATGAGATCATTCAGGAAGTGACACAACTCGATAAGATCCTCACCAATCGAACAGATAGCACGATGATCTGAGCTTATCCTACTGCTCTGCACGGATCAGTCTGCAGACGGCGACTCAATTACCCAGAATACATCTGGCTCACCTATCGTTGTCGTGTGACAGTGGGTGGCGCGGTGACAGTGTTGTTAAGAGGATGCTGCGATCATAGACAAAACATTACTACCAGGTCAGCAACAAACGCGCCGACTTTCCCACGATCGTGGATTCAGACGTTTCTGCAGACCTACCGACTATGAAGCATGATGATTATGGGCAGACGGACAGCGAATGGAATGAGATACTACTGCCGGCGTGGATAAACTGGCGGACGGATGTGAAGGGTTACGATCAGCATAGCTTTGAACTTAAATACTTCAAAAGCAGCCGGTGAGCTGTGTTCAATGCGTCTGCCAGCGAAGCGTGACAACTGATACATCGACCAGTGGAGCCTGACAAAGAGTAGAGAGCATTAAGATGTTCAATGATTACAACACTTCAGAAATAGAGGCTTACAACACTCTAGAAATAGAGAGGCAGTTGCATCAGTTGTCCTCTTAGGCACTCAGACACGAGGGTGTTCCATTGAAAATACAGAATGAAGTTGATCGCAATTGAGAACGCTTCGAGGGGGCACCAGGGTCAAGTAGACTTGTAAATAAGACGCCGAGTTAGAGTTAAGGATTATTTTTGAAATGATAAAAATCTGAATCACACGACGTACAAGTGTCGAAAAATATTTACTCAGTCAAGTCAAGCAAACAAGCATGTTTTTCATATCCATAGTTTCACAGCTAAAACGAGGGGAGCATAACAACTTAGGTCAAAAAAATATTGAAATGCTTCAAAAATCAGAAGAATCGAAAGCTTGAGCGTTTTGGATACACAAGCAATAAGAGCACCCGTTAAATCTCTATCTAATTTATAGGACAAATAACAACAACCTTAAATTGATTGGTTAAGCTATGATGACAGAGTGACAAATGACACAGTGTCAAAAAAGGAGTCGAGACATTGTGGACTATGTGACATGACATCAGAATTAGTGGCGTCACACGTGTCATTTTACTGTATAATTTGGCATTTGAGCAGTAGCTCCTCCCTGCTCCCAGGTAACGCTGCCATCCAGGATTAATATTATTGAGGAAGAGCTGCTGGTCATTCCCTGTTGACAGTGGCCACCCTCGAGTGTGTACAACGATCATTTACTCCAGTTACAGTGTACAAACCAACTAATGCACAATCATACAAACACCACATAACTGGTTCCAATGAGTCACGCTGTCGTGCTGCCGTGCTATGACTCACTCACAATGAGGCAGCACTGGGGAAGCGAGCACACAGATCAAGGGATGACTCCGAACAGCTGGAGGGTACACTGCGAGCTTAGCGAGCTGGCAATACACCAGGGACAAAATGATGGATAGGGGGCACTTTCCTATTTAACTCTGTAATGTCTCTCCAATGATGCAACCCCCCTTTGATCTGGGTGAGCCGCAGGGTAGCCTGCCAAAACCTATCATCAAAATATATTACAAATCGTTGAAAAATTTATGCTGTGCGTAGTGGCCGAAATGGGAGAGAGACACATGATAGAGAAGATGGGATGAGGGAGAAGGAGGGAGTAAAAGGAGGAGACAGAGGGAAGAGACGGAGGGAGCAAGCAGAGGGAGGAGATGGAGGGAGGAGAAGGAGGGAGGATAAGAAGGGAGGAGAAGGAAGGAAGAGAAGGAAGGAGAAGACGGAAGGAGAAGAAAGGAGGGGCGGAGGGAGAAGGAGACGGAAGGAGGAGACAGAGGGAGAAGAAGGGAGGGGAAGGAGGGAGGAGAAGGTGGAGAAGATGGAGGGATGGGAACTAGGATAGATAGCACTAGATGACATGACAGTATGAAAGTGATTAAACTGAATAGCTAAGCGATGCACATTCATGTGTCAAACATCAGCGAACAATTAAAGTCTCCGATAGATAATCGAGTCAAGTGAGATGGACCTAAATTAAGAACAAGGCCATGGAACACCAGCTATCTGGAAACCTTCATCACCGTCGCTAACGAGCCTGATGGGGGAAAGTTTGAGTAAGGGGAGTTGTCCTCCCATGCACAGACATTAAACTGTGATAATCTGATAGACTTAATTTCATCACCAACAAAAAAAGGGAATAGTTTTTAGAGAATTCCGGTGAGGAATATATCAGATTCTATTATGTGGTTCTTACAGCTGTGTGTGTTTGTGGGTTTTAATGTCATGTTGTAACAGAGAACGCCATCCTGCAGGTGCGCTTTTGACTGAAAAACAAAGTGTGAGAAGAGAAAAACGCACAAAAAAATTTGCATACACTGTATCAGATCTCCTGGCAGTTCAAACAGCTGAAGTATTTTCCTCGTGAATCACATGACGGTGAGCGCGTGAAAAATGAATTATAGGTTGTCAATCAAGTTACTAGTTTGATTACCAGGGCTGCTGTGCTGCGGCTAGACGGCGGCCGACATCGCAGAGAGGAGCTGCTGTATGACACAAGTAGTCAGTGATAGAATCGATCCTGCACCAATTCTCGTAGACAACTCAAATCAGGTCACTCTGCCGTTGACTCATCAAAAATCTCCGAGACAAAAGTTAACTACAAACTTAACCAATCATAAACAGAGCTGTCTCGCATAAAATGTGAAGAGTGAGAGTGTAGGAGAAAATTGAATGGCCAGTTATATAGCATTGGCCTCCGATACAAATAACTTTACCGACCACCATATTTCATATGAACATAAATTAATGAGAAACTTTCTTAGACAAGGAAAGATGGTAAATCTGTGTGCATCATTTATCTATTTTAAGTTTGACGTCACAACGCTCAAATGAAGACATATCTCTATCTTCACATGCAATCAATTCGTATATTATGTTATACAGCTCAACTCAATAACCAAGGGTAGATAAATCCAAATAAAACTGACTTCATTGGGAGGGAGATTTCATTCAGTGCAGGAATCTGAGCTAGTAGCTCACTACTGCATTTAGTGACAACTCTATGCTATGCTGAAACGGTTTCTACACACGTTGCGGCTATCTCATAAGTTAAAAAAATCACTACAAAACTACCTGGTATGTCTATGTCTCATCAAGTATTGGGTATTGAGATGGGAAATATGACAGTTTATGATCAGACACTGACACAGGTTATCTGCTTGATTGTACCTGGTACAAAACTGCAGAAATCTGCAGAAAACTGTTAGCTGAATCTTGCGAAAATGGTTACCTCCCAGTTTGATCCCTCACTGACTGAATTCAGAGTAGTGATAGGTGGAAAATCACCAGCCATGAGTATAGGTATGCTAAGAGTTGACTCCAGAGTGCTTCAAATCTAGCTATAAATCGTGGGTTGTGCTCCACATAGAGTGCTAGATGGAGTAAAGCTAAATGACCATAAATCAATTTAAGTTCCTGTACACACCCTCCCCCTTTAGACGCATATCTCAAGTCATATACCACGGCCATCTGGCAAAGGATCACAGAGATCAAACTCTATCATAAACTCTAAACAAAGCCAACACACTGTCATGTCTGTCAGAATGTGACTAGTCACCTTATTCGGAGCCAGTGACTTCTTTCGCAGCCTGTCTATGATATCGCTTGCCTCCGCCGCCCAGATCTGTTGGAACACGGTCGCTCGTGACTCCTCAATCCCAATGCTGATTAGCTGCTGTTTAAATACGGCCGGTTTGGCGCAGTGATACGCCGTCTGAAAATAATTCAAGCATGATATCGCAATACCAGAGGTTGACTGAAAACTCTACGGATATTCTCAAGCTTTTAGTTTTACTCATTTGAATTGCATCGCAAACTTGTCAATTATTTTGCGTTCATGGAGTCAAAAGAAACCATAAGCGAATTTCAGTTTTTTTCAGGTTTAATGTCGGTTCAAGGAGTCAGAAATGACTGACATTGGTATCGTATCATGAATTTGCTCCAAGTTCAGGAAGTACCACACCTGTCAACCTGTCAGGCTGTAAATACTGGAGATTCAATTTTTCTGAACTTTGAGAAGTCATAGCTTGAAACCACTGCCCCCTACAGCTGGGATTCTGACATATTTGAGCTCAGCTCAGCAAGATATAACTGGTGAGCCGCAGGAAAATATTAGAGAACCAATAATAGCAGTTTTGACCCTAAATTCTGGCATCTAGAATACTGGAGTCTCCCGGGAAATCCAGGAGACTTGACAGGTCTGTACCTAAGGCTGTACAATACAATAATCTACGAAGGAAGGAAATCCAATTACATCACGTCCCCTCCATCTGCCACAAAAACATGTAAATTGTTCGCAATGGATGGAACTCATGCAATAGTGAAAATTTATAACTTGTTTTGATACTGACTACATGTTGACAACGCTAAATGGATGCATAAAAGGAGATAAGCATCCATTGAATATCTGAGCCTAAAGATGCTGATCCAGTCTCAACTTGAGTTCCACAAACTTAGACATCCGGATGTTGATCTGGAGTAAATACGTCTCAAAAAATCATCCGCATAAAATACCGCATTTGGCCAGTCAACTCATCAACCTAAAACCTGACACTCCGAGAGACTTCTTCCATCCAGTCAGTGGGTAAGTTGAGCATCAGTTAGTAATGGAAAATACAAAATTGAGGTTTGTGAGCTTGAATCATGCGCTCGATCAGAATTCATACATCAAACGTATTTCTCATCTGTATTACCTACATTGACCAAATATATGTCCTCAAATATCGATTATTTGTCACCCTCAAACCAAATTGAACACTTTTCTCACCTGTGAAAAGAGGAAGCTGCAGGTTGTGAGCATCAACTCAAGCTTCTCTCCGGGTTGTTTTAAAGATAGTGTTAATTTACTAAATTCTTCATCAGTGAAAATGGGCTGACCCTGAATAACAAGAAGAATGATTTATTACACAACAAATCATCACTACTCATATTTTTCCTCATGTTAATAGCTTACGGGATTATGAAGTCCATCGATAACTCTCCGTAAAACTAGCTCGAGCTTTTTGACACTTATTACGTTCACAATCCCTGCCGCTTCTTTCAAGCTAAACAGAAACAAGAATCGCATGAAGGGCGCAAGCTCGAGGCTTATGGACTTTCTATTACCATAAATCAGGCGATAGCCGAGTCACAATTACAGTGAAATCATATGTGTAATATTTGAACATTCTAATTGAACAAAACACTTTGAAACATAAGCAATGATATTGTTAAAAACATGTATCGTATTTCCTGACACACCTACCTCGGAGTTTCTGTGAACAGCGCCATTTTGTATGCTCCGGGAATAATATATCCGGCTCTCTCATTGGATGAATAATCTAATGGCGACGCTACGGTATGCAGTATTCGTAGCAAGAGAAGATAACCACACCTATCCATCATAATACTGAAATAAATCCCATCTTGGTACTAGTACTAGTATGTATGCAAGTAAAGTAATGTACACGTAGATGTAGGTAGGTATAGCGTCGTAGATGTGAAATTTCTCTCGATGTAAGCAATTTAATTTGCACATATATCAGACGAAAAACTACAATGATAATGGTACATTAAAGTGGCTCTCATTAAAACATGAAAACCAAACCCACTCAGGAAGTGCCAGTGTATGGAAAACAGTAATATTAGCACTCCAGTGTACTATATTTCGTCTTCTGACACCAACCACCAGTACTGGATTTGGTCGCTACAGGCACCATTGTAGGAGTATGAGTCTCTCTTGGCTCCCTCTCTCGTGACACTGGTGGGAAGGCAATCTATTGGCAGACCGTCGCTAACCGATCAGTGATAATAATTACGCAGAGAATTGACCGGGCCCAGTTCCACAGGCTACACCCAGTTCCACAGGCTACAACTATCTTCCTCCCACTCCCACTCTTCTCCCTCACCCTCTCGTTCCCCCTCCCTTCTCACTCGTCTCCCTCACCCTCTCGCTCCCCCTCACCCTCATCTCCCTCATCCTCTCGCTCCCCCTCCCTTCTCACTTGTCTCCCTCATCCTCTTACTCCCCCTCTCACTCTTCTCCCTG
>ERZ1740065.816-NODE-816-length-17567-cov-4.955288_pt1 | contig 17567 bp, 15 predicted proteins | sample MGYA00581738_ERZ1740065 | MGnify/ENA primary metagenome ERZ1740065 (study PRJEB43018, sample SAMN04849749) | marine metagenome | isolation source: floating plastic debris | place: Pacific Ocean | collected 2008-09-01 | study: EMG produced TPA metagenomics assembly...
TGGGCGATCAGCGTGTCCGCGACGCTGAGGATGCTCTTCGTGCTGCGGTAGTTCGTCTGGCGGCGGTAGGTCGTCTGGCAGTGGTAGTTCTTCCGGCGGTGGCTGCAGCTCGTCAGGTGGTGGCGGATCGTCTGATGGTGGGGGTTCTTCCGGCGGTGGCAGCTCGGCTGGACCGACGCCCGCCGCTAGCAGTGCAGGGAATGGCGCTTTCGAGCAACAGGTATTGAGCCTAGTTAACAACGCTCGATCTGCTGAGGGTCTTTCGCCATTGGCTCACGATCCTTTGCTGGGTCAGGTAGCAGAGGCGCACAGTGCCGATATGCTGGCGCGGAATTTCTTCGCCCACACCAATCCCGATGGTGAAAGAGCGCGCGATCGCATCTTGGATGCTGGGTTTACGGGAGCAACTGGAGAAAATATTGCCTACGGTTTCAGTACGCCGAGCGGTGTTGTTACCGGTTGGCTAAACAGCCCTGGGCATCGCGCTAATATACTGAGCCCGAATTACACCAAAATCGGTCTCAGTCACGTGTTTTCGTCTAACGATCCCGGCCCGACCTACACCGCTGGACATTACTGGACTCAAGTGTTCAACGGCTAAGGCGCAGATTAAAACTTGCCCATTGCCATTCGCCATTCTGCCGGGCTGAACGGTGATGGGCAAATCCTTCAGGATTTACGCAAAACCCCTAAAACGCCCTTACCTCAATCTATGGGCTTCGTTAACGCTCCGCGATCGCCAACGTAGTCCTTTATTTCGACCAAAAGCGCTTTAATGAGCACTGGGCTTCGTCGTTCGCAAAGCGTTGACGGAGCCCCATAGTGCGGTCTTAGCTAAACACCAGCCACGCCAAATATCCTGCTTACAGCGAGAAAAACCATATCTTGTGTTTCTCGTTAGCTAAAACGTGGAGAAAACTGAGGAACTAGTATTTTTCGATAATTTTAGGACTAAGGTTCTAAACGGTGCCCCGGAGAGTTGCGATCGCCGCGCCCAAGCAACAATTGAAAAACAAGCGCTTGAGATTACTTTTGAAAAGATCAATTTTTGGAACCGTGGATCAAAGCAAGTAATCAAAGCAGATATTAAAGCAAATTTTTATTTCTACTGAAACTGTATAGATTAAGCGGCTAATACAATGCTCGTACTCCATGTCCAGAGCAGATGGTCCTGCTTTTAAGCAGTCATCGTGGCGGGCAAGACACCAATTATTGATGAGAGAGGGCTAAAGCTGTTATGAGTGCAAGTTTGCCGGTGCAAGGGGGAATTGCGACTAGGGCTAAGTTCAAGCCAGAGATTCGTCAAGCGAATGCCTCTGTTGAGCTAATCCCAGGAGCCTCTTATCAGGATGCAACGGAGGTCATTCGTGCAGCTTATCGTCAGGTTTTTGGAAACGCACACATCATGGAGAGTGAGCGGGTGGTCGTAGCAGAGTCCCGGCTGCGCTCTGGTGAAATATCGGTACGAGAGTTTGTGCGATCGCTGGCAAAGTCAAATCTATATCGCTCTCGTTTTTTTGATGCATGCTCGCGCTATCGCTCCATTGAGCTGAACTTTAAGCACTTGTTGGGGCGCGCGCCCGAGAGTTTTGATGAGATGAAGCTACATAGCCAGATCTTGGATCGAGATGGCTATGAAGCAGATATTGACTCGTTTATTGATAGCGACGAATATCATTCTGCCTTTGGTGAAAACACTGTGCCCTACTACCAGGGCTATAGCTCACGCACAGGACAGCGGCTATTGGGCTTCACTAACATGCTGGAGATGTTACCAAGTTTATCCAGTAGCGATCGCGATTTAACCGGCGACAATCAACCCCGCGTAGCCAACAAGTCTATTCTTTTTTACGATAATCCGGCGGGTCAAGCGAAGCCGGTAGATGTGCGATCACTGATTCGTGAAGCACTGGGTACACCCCGCTCTGCTTTTGCAACAAAGTCGGGTCAATTACGACCCGCACAAAATTGGAAGGTAACATCACAGATTGCCGAACAGGATGCGCTGGCTGAGAAATTGCGTCGCCAACGACCCGATAGGGCTAAGTTCAAGCCAGAGATTCGTCGTCAAGCGAATGCCTTTGTTGAGCTAATTCCAGGAGCCCCTTATCAGGATGCAACGGAGGTCATTCGTGCTGCTTATCGTCAGGTTTTTGGAAACGCACACATCATGGAGAGTGAGCGGGTGGTCGTAGCAGAGTCCCGGCTGCGCTCTGGTGAAATATCGGTACGAGAGTTTGTGCGATCGCTGGCAAAGTCAAATCTATATCGCTCTCGTTTTTTTGATGCATGCTCGCGCTATCGCTCCATTGAGCTGAACTTTAAGCACTTGTTGGGGCGCGCGCCCGAGAGTTTTGATGAGATGAAGCTACATAGCCAGATCTTGGATCGAGATGGCTATGAAGCAGATATTGACTCGTTTATTGATAGCGACGAATATCATTCTGCCTTTGGTGAAAACACTGTGCCCTACTACCAGGGCTATAGCTCACGCACAGGACAGCGGCTATTGGGCTTCACTAACATGCTGGAGATGTTACCAAGTTTATCCAGTAGCGATCGCGATTTAACCGGCGACAATCAACCCCGCGTAGCCAACAAGTCTATTCTTTTTTACGATAATCCGGCGGGTCAAGCGAAGCCGGTAGATGTGCGATCACTGATTCGTGAAGCACTGAGCACACCCCGCCCTGCTATTGCAACAAAGTCGGATCAATTACTACCCGCAGAAAACCAGAAGGTAACATCACAGATTGCCGAACAGGATGCGCTGATTGAGAAATTGCGTCGCCAACTATCCGAGGTGAGCCCTTTTGCCGCCGTTGGAATGTCAATTATTGGGACCTATAGCAACTCTGGTCAAGAGGGTAATGCTGTTTATGGCGGCAGCGGAAATAGCTTTGGAGTCAGTGAAAATACCAGTAGCATTGCCCAAGCCCGTACCCAGGACTTGAATACAATTTTGGAGCAGAAGACTGCCCAGGCAAAGCGATTGCAGGATCAGTTACAGGATGCGCAGAGGATGGCAGTAGTTGGTAGTGCGAAGGCTAATCGCTGGCGTCGTAACACCTTCTCTAGTTGAGGATTGTCATCCAATCAATCATCCAATCAATCATCCAATCAATCATCCAATCAAGTCCGAGGACTTGAGCTGCAAAGTTTACAGCCCCTAGGGCGGTCATCAATTCAACTCCAAAAGCCCTCAGTGGATGTCTGAAAAGTCTGATTGGACACTTCAAACTGGTTCTGAATGCTGTGATGAAAGAGCGCAAACACGCATTCTTTCGTTGCAGCCTACGACAAGATGAGTCGTGCTTGAGACTTTTCAGACATCCTCTCAGCAGTGAGAAGTACACGCCCTTTGAAATAAAAATATGAGGGGCTGAGACATTTGCAGCCGCTGAGTTTGATATTTAGCGGATTTGGTATGAGTCCGAATTACACCAAGATCGGTCTCAGTCACGTGTTTTCGTCTAACGATCCTGGTCCCAAGTACACTGCCGCATTCTATTAGCCCCAAATGTTCAAGGTCTAAGGAACAGGTCACAGGACTTGCCCATTGCCGTTTTGTCGGTTTGCCTAATCAAACCAGCAATGGGCAAGTTTTTAGGGTGCAAGCAGGGTGCTCAAGGTTCTCCCTCTGGAATCTTATGGGGAGCATTGAAAGTCAACGAGACTATGTGCCCGCCTTTTTTGCGGCGGTATTGATCGCAGCAGCTTATTGGCTATTGCTTCAGATCGCTCATCCTCTACCAGACATATCCAAAATATTTCCATACTTGAAGTTTTCAGCATCTCAGGGCTGGTGAGTCCACCGTAGATCCTGTGCTGGCTTCTGCGGCCGGGTAGAGGTTTAAAGACGGCACTTTCACTCCTTATTTGTTCAAGGTAAAGCTCCATGACAGGAACCGTAGCTCGAATTTATGACATATTGACTGGCAGTCATGTGTACACCACAAATGAGGCAGAGATTGCTCAGCTTACGGCGGACTCGACTCGATACCGCAACGAAGGAGCAGCCTTCGACTCTATTGGTCCTAACCCTGTGGTTCGCTTTCTGAACCAAGTCACGGGGGGGATTTTTTACGCTATTTCTCCCGACGAGCAAAATACTGTGCGCCAAAATCCTGGATTCCTGGAGATTCCTGGAGGTGGCTTTGATGCGGCGATCGCCACCCAAAGTGGTCTAGTTCCGGTCTATCGCTTTTACAACACCGTCACCGGTCGTCACTTTTTCACCCCCAACGCCCAAGAAGCCGCCTCAGTGAGGGCTAATTTACCCGGCTATCGCGATGAAGGCGTGGGCTTTTTCGCCGATCCTGCCGGTGGAGGCTCCGTTAGCATCCCAACGCCCGCGCCGACGCCGAGTAGCACCTTTGAACAGGAGGTTGTCAATCTAGTTAATGAGGCACGGGCACAGTCCGGATTAGCCCCCCTCGCTTACGACCCTTTGCTGGGAGGTCTGGCAGAATCCCACAGTGAGGATATGCTTCAGCGAGACTTTTTCTCCCACACGACGCCTGATGGGGTCACTTTTGGTAATCGTGTTCGACAGGCTGAAATCCCTGGAGCTGCAGCTGAAAATATCGGCGCAGGGTATGCCACTCCGCAAGCAGCGGTAACAGGTTGGCTGAATAGCCCTGGTCACCGGGCAAATATTCTGAATCCCAACTTCACCAAGATTGGTGTGGGTCATGTATTCTCTGCGAACGATCCAGGGGCAGAGCAGTGGAACCACTATTGGACTCAGGTTTTTCAGGGATAGGGATCACTTTTCCCTCGGTAATTTTTTCCCTTGGTTATTTTTGCCTGGCTTATTTGAGGCCAATGGGGTTTGACGCCTTGGAGCCGTGGGGCGATCGCTTCCCCTTGGAAAACATCCGGAAGTACAGGGACTTACTCACCTCTTTCAGGGGAAAGGTGACGTAGGTTAAGGGGTTGATGGTGACAATAATGTCGCGGAAGTCCCGCTTAGCTAGCTCCACAATTCCCCGAGCCACAAAGTTGGCGTCCATTACGCCGACCGGATTGAGGTTACTTTTGAACGGTCCCAGCACCAGCTTGCGAATAACGCAGGGGGCATCTAGGCGGCGCAGGGTAATGATGTCGCCGATCGCCCGCTTTGACATTTCGTAGAGGGGGCTAAAGGCGGGCTGCACTTCCGCTTCGGAAGTATTGACCCACACTTCCTTCAGGGCGCGGTGCTTGGACAGGGTAACCGTATCCAAAAAGGTTTCCATAAGCCGCCAGGCGGACATGGTGTTCACTTCATAGGCTTTGGCGATCGCTTCGGGCGATCGTTCCCCCGCCTCGTTAATGCCGTGGTTAATAATCAGAATATCCACATTTGCCAATTTGCTTTGCAGCTCATGTTCCTGTCCCGGCTGCCACTGATGGACAGGGATGCGGGGACCGAAATCAACGTTAGCTGAAGTGGTTAGGGCAATGGGGCGGGCTCCAGCCACTTTCAACGCCTTGAGCAAGGCCCGACCCAAGGTACCGGAAGCGCCGGTCACGGCCACGGTTTTGCCCTGGAGGGAGAGGGCGGTTCCTAGGATTTTATCCACGGCGGTTAGGGTGCCACAGTAGTAAGCGTTGCCGGAGTCGAAATGGTGTCGCCAGTGATAGGTACGGTTGACGAACCAGCGAGCGGGATTGTCGGTCAGGGGGCCGGGTTCGTGGGTTAGATCTGTCCACATCATACGATTTTGGGACCGGGCGATCGCCGCCACCCCAAAGCCCAGGGAATAAATCACCCCCAGCCACAGGGTCCAGGTGCTCACCCAACCGAACGCCATACCAGCGCCGGTGGCGGCGATCGCCCCGATAGCACCCATCACTAGCGACTCGGGCACGTCGTTGCACCACTGGGCTTTGGAAAAGGCTTCAAAACTCACCATGGTCAAATCTTTACGAAATGCCTTGTGGTGGGTGTTGTGCCACTGCTTAATGGGCTCCCAGGTGTGCCCTGCCACGTGGTAAAAATCGCGGATCACCTCCGCCGGCACCACCGAAACCAACGCCAGTGCAATCCAAACCGTCGCTACCATTGCTTCACTCCCCCAGCGTTTGTCGTTGAGTCAGTTTCAAGAAGTGCGATCCCAATAAGTGGAAATCTCTCGAAACGTTATCAATTGTAAATGGGAGGGCGAATAAGGGAGGGCGATCGCCCGAGAGTATTTAGAAAGTCAACTGAAAGTCAACTGAAAGTCAACTGAAAGTTGCGTAAGGTCCCAAGTTTCCTAGGACAAGTCCTGTAGCTCAGCGGTGCGCACGTTAATGGTTAGGTCGCGATTGCCTCGCTTAATTTGCAGCTTCAGCGATCGCCCGATAGCCGTATTTTCCACCGCCCGTTGAAACGCTTCAGCACTTTCAATCCGTTTGCCGCCGGCCGACACAATGACGTCCCCTCGGCGCAATCCAGCTTCAGCAGCAGGCATATTTGGCAGTACATTAATCACCAACACGCCAGTGGTGACGGGCAATTCCAACAGGGCGTTAGGATCCTCATTATTTTTCCGCGCCAACTCTGGGGTCAGGGTGCGCATTTCGATGCCCACAAAGGGATGGGGCACCCGTTCACCCTTGGCAAGCTTGCCCTGAATGGACTTGGCTTTATTAATGGGAATGGCGAAGCCAATACCCATGGCGTCGGCGCGAATGGCGGTATTAATGCCAATAACACGACCGTTAGCATCCACCAGGGGACCGCCAGAATTACCCGGATTAATGGCGGCATCCGTTTGGATAAAGTCCAGGCGCTTATCAGGGATGCCCACCTGGGCGCTAGACCGTTTTAGGGTGCTGATAATGCCTAGGGTGACGGTGTTATCCAAGCCCAGGGGGTTACCCACGGCGATCGCCCAGTCCCCCACCTGCACATCGCCAGAATCCCCCAGGGACACCACCGGCAAGCGCTCCCCTTTGGCATTAATTTTGACCAGGGCCAAATCAGTTACCGGGTCTGCCCCTTTAACGGTGCCCTCAAATTCGCGCCCATCCTTCAACGTCACCACCACCCGATCCGCCTTGTCCACCACATGGGCATTGGTTAGCAGGGATCCGTCAGCGTCGATGATAAAGCCAGAGCCCTGACCCGTTAGCCGCTGCTGCCGTTCCCGAGGGGCAGACCGGAAAAATTCGTCCCCAAAGAAACGCTCAAAGAAGGGATCGTCAAAAATCGGATTAACGCGCTGGGTAACCGTGCGTTCCGTGTCGATACGCACCACCGCCGGTCCCACCTGGTTCACCGCTGCCGTCACAAAGCTATTGGCAGAAATGGCGGCAACGGTAGACCGCTGAGCTGGGATCGACTGGGCCACTTCAACGGAGGGCGTTTCCATGGCGTCCACCGGGCTTGCTTGCAGCGGCAACATGGGTAATCCATCTAACCCTAAGGCCACCCCCAATACCAGCGCTAGCCCGTGGCTTAGGCTCGTCCGGAGGGACTTGCGTTTGCGAGGGCGGGAAAAACCGCTGGGGCTTGCAAACCATTTGCTCCCCAGGGACGAGAAAAACTGGACAACTATTTTGGCAATTGAGGTCAACCAGGTCATGGCTAAAGGGGCGATCGCCCAAAGGCTAACGACAGAATTAATGGCGAAATTGAAGGTGAGATCGACAATTTTGCTAGTGTTCATTTTATAAGTAGCTGCCAGGGGCAGTTATTGGGAATAATGGCGGTTTTCCGACCGTCTAAGGGTATTGGGAAGCACAGGTAAAAGGATGGACCAGAACAATGGGGCAACTGCTGGAACCCTCTACGTGGTGGCGACGCCCATTGGCAACCTGGAAGATATGACCTTTCGGGCGGTGCGGGTGCTGAAGGAAGTGGATGCAATCGCCGCTGAAGATACTCGCCACACTGGTCAGCTGCTCAAGCATTTCCACATTCAAACGCCCCAAATTAGTTGCCATCAACACAACGAAACCCGGCGTATTCCCGAGCTACTGGAAAAGCTGCGCCAGGGGCAAGCGATCGCCCTGGTATCCGACGCAGGCACTCCCGGCATTTCCGATCCTGGCGTGCCGCTCATTTCAGCATGTATCGCTGCGGGGATTCCTGTGGTGCCGGTGCCGGGAGCCTGTGCGGCGATTTCGGCGTTGGTGGCGTCGGGTATATCCCTGACGCGGTTTAGCTTTGAAGGCTTTTTGCCCGTGAAGGGAAAGGAGCGGCGCAACGCCCTGGAGCAGCTTGCCCAGGATTCGCGGACGGTGGTGCTATACGAAGCGCCCCATCGGCTGGTGGCGACGCTGACGGATTTGGCGGCGGCGGTGGGGGAAAATCGACGGGTGGCGATCGCCCGTGAATTAACCAAGCGTTACGAGGCAGTTTGGCGCGGCTCCCTGGCGGATTCGGTGACCGAATGGTCCTATGCCGACGAGTACGGCTTGACCTTAAAGGGGGAATTTGTGTTGGTTTTAGAGGGGGCGATCGCCTGCGAAAAGGCAGCGATATCGGACGATCAGCTTCTAGAAGAACTGCAACAGTTGATCGATCAAGGGGTCTCAAAATCCAGAGCTAGTCGCCAGCTCGCCCAAGATCACGGTCTCTCTAAACGGCAAGTGTACGACCTTTCCCTACAGCTCGGGGATGCTTCAAGCCCTTGATTTTTGAGTCCTTGATTTTTGAGCCCTTGATTTTTGAGCGATCGCCAGTAACTGCTCCGTAGCAGCCTTGGGACTATCCGCCCCCATAATGGCTCGCACCACCGCAATCCCTTGCGCCCCCGCTTCGTAGGTCGCCCCCGCCGTGCGCAAATCCAATCCACCGATGGCAAACCAAGGCATCGGCGCATGATCCAGGGCATAGCGCACATAATCCAGTCCCGACGCCGCTTTCCCCGGCTTCGTCGGCGTGGCATGGACCGGACCGACGCCAATATAATCCGCACCCCAGGCGATCGCCCGCTCCATTTCCTCTGGTCCCGTCGTGGAACAGCCAACAATTTTACCCGGTCCCAGCAACTGCCGCACCATCGGCACCGGCAAATCCTGCTGCCCCACATGTACCCCGTCCGCATCCACCGCGATCGCCAAATCCACCCGGTCGTTCACCAAAAACAACGCCCCATAGGCATCGCACACCTCCTTCAAGGCTCGCGCCCGTTCCAGCCGCAGCCCATCGTCGGAACTTTTATCGCGATATTGCACCAGGGTCAGCCCGCCCTGGAGCGCCTGCTCCACAATGTCCGCCAGGGAATCGCTTGGGGACGTTACCAGGTAAACGGGCGATCGCCGCAACCGCTCCATTCGGTCCCCATAAGCCGTCTCCAAAAGTGCCCCCTGAAGGCGGCTGTCCAGCAAATAAGCCTGGTAGCGCAACTGTTTAAACGCCGCCCCCATTTCCGGACTAGCGAGTTTGCCGTACTCCTCAAGCACCCGCAAGGCCTCTTGCACCCGGCATAAGTTTGCTTGTACCACCGATCCCACGTGCGATCGCTGCACCTCGCGATCGTGAGTTAGCCCTGTTCCCGCATCCCCCTCCGTATCTCGCGCTGCTCGCATCTCCGCCGAATGCCACAGCCCCAGCTCCTGACGAATTTCTTTACACAGGGCCGTCAAGTCCCCATCGTTCAGCCCAAACCGGCACCACTCCTCCACCGTGCGCACCCCCTCCCGCGCCCGGTCCAGATTCGCGTCCAAAATGCGTAACACTACTTTTTGCACCCGAACTGCCCCCATTTCGCTGCTTTCTACCGTGACTTATCCTAACAGCGAGGTTCGGTTCGAGTTCGGTCAGTATGCTAGCTTGTATGGGCTTTCAAGCACCGTTAAAGCTGGCTAAATGCCCACAACAGCTAACCGTTTTGGAAGCTTTATTGAGAGATTTTGTTGCAAAGGTTCGCGATTCCATTGCGAAGTCCGTGGGAGTAGGCTATTTTCCTAGCAAATTAACTCTTACAAAAGCAAAAAATCTAAAGAAGCGAAACAAGCTTCGTTTTGGGACTCGCCCTAAATTTGCCTTATTAGATTCGCCTTACTAGGGCGCTTAATCAATTAGTTGCAGAAGCCTTACATAGTGGGGAGTACCGCGCCCTATTTAAAAACAAATTAGGGGCTGTAAACCTTATAGAGCAAGACTTTAGAATTTAATTGACTACAGCCCCTAGATCCGCCTTAAACGTAGAGAGCTTTAAAAAGTATGGAACCTGAACTACAAAAATCGGAATACGCAGACGCGGGCACCAATATGCAAGCGGAAGTAACCACCAGCACGCCATCTTTGTCCTCTGCGAACGGTGAAGATTCTCCAGAATGGCAGCAACTTTTGGAGCAGTTTTACAAAATCCTGTCTGATCTCCCTGACTACGTGGGCAAATTTTATGGCGAGTATCGCCAGCCTATCGTTACTGCCGGTTTGATTATCGCCGCTTTTATTTCCGTAAAGCTGGTGATTGCCCTTTTGATAGCCATTAACGAAGTGCCGCTGCTGTCGCCAATTTTTGAGCTGGTGGGTTTGTCCTATTCGGGCTGGTTTGTGTATCGCTACCTACTACGGGTTTCTAGCCGCAAAGAGCTGTCTTCCAGAGTCGGCGACCTGAAGGATCAGGTCATTGGCAATAAGAGCAATACCTAGAAGTGACCCGTGAAAGGCGATCGCTGGGGCTGTAATCTGCTGCGACCAGAGGGGGGAACTTAGGCAGGATTCCAGAAATTGTCCTGATGAGATTCCTTAACCGAGAAGAACGTAATGGTAGATGCACCCTGGAAATAAAGCCTCCAAGTTCGGAAGAACTGAAAGGCTTTATTTTTTTGTCAATTTTTCCTTTTTGCCCTCGGTGGCTGAAGCGCTGTCCCTCGGAACCACTTTGCTGGGATGCCCCCAAAGGATGGTTTCGTTTTTGTAGATAGCCATGCCCGGCTTTGCACCTTTGGGTTTATACACCGACTTGGGTTTGGTGTAAACCACGGGGACGGCATCCGCTTGGCGACTGCGGCTGTGGAGGGCGGCGATATTGGCGGCGGTTTGCAGGTCCATTTCGTCGGCGGTTTCCCCAGGGGGCAGGCGCAGCAGCACGTGGCTACCGGCGATTTCCTGGGCGTGGAACCACAGGTCATAGTCTCCTGCCAGGCGGAAGGTGAGGCGATCATTTTGGGTATTGTTGCGCCCCACCCAGATTTCGTAGCCGCTGGCGGTGTGATAGCGGCGATAACAGATGGGGGTGTCGCCGCGCTTAGGACGCTGGTAACCGGGATTTGCCATGTAGTTTTGTTCGATTAGCTCGTCGCGGATTTCTTCCAGGGCGCTTAGATCGTCCACGGTGCGGTAGGAATCGCATTCCTCTAGGGCTTCGTCCACCTGTTCTAAATATTGAATTTCACCGTTGACGGCGTTGAGTAGGGGTTCGATGGCTTGGCGCGATCGCCGCAGTTTCTGATGTTTCTTATAAAGCTTTTGGGCATTGCCCTGGGCATTTACCGTGGGATCCAGGGCAATTGTAATAGGCTCGCCCGTTTCAAAATCATTGAGCACAATTTTTTCCATGCCAATGCGCCACTCGTGTAGATACGCCATTAATAAATCAGCTTTTTGGCGATAGGCTTCGGCATCTTCCGATAGGTTTAGGCGATCGCTAAACCCATCCCGTTTTTTAACCAGCTTTTTCAAATGCCCCGCAATTTTTTGCCGCAGTTGATGGTGCAATCGTTGAAAGGCGTCTTCGTTAAGGCGACTCCCATAGTACCGATCCAGCAAAATTTGCACTGACTCCACCTCGGGCGACTCTCCGAACACCGTATAGCCAGGCTTTTGGGGATTGGTGTGATCAAAGGCGAGGGTAAAGGTTTGGGTGTCCAGCGCCTTTAGCCAGGTTTGCCATTGGGTAAATAGCGCCTGCCATTGGCGATCGCTGAGCTGGTCCGTGGTGATCGGGGCGGGCAACTCAGCGCGACGGATCAAAGTGCGGGCGAGGGGGGTGCTGATGCCGCGATAGGTATTGACTAGCTGTCCCTGGAGACGGTCCGGGATCAGCCCCACCCGCTGTTGCCACTCCTCCCGTGACTCTTCCAAGGTGGGCACGGCGTCGGTAAGCTGGGGCGGGGGCACATAGGGCTGTCCCGTTTGGATGGGGCGCAGGCTGGATTGCTGGTCGCTGACCTGGTGGGCGGCGGTGACGATGGTGCGGTCCGCGTGGGTAAGGATGGCGTTGCTGTATTTACCCATAATTTCCACATACAGATGCCACTGCACTGGATCGCCGGGGCGTTTAGCAAACTGCAAATCCACCACCCGCTCCCAGGGGGCCACCCAGCCGTAATTCACCAACGCAAAGCCTTTTATTTGGTGCAGGAGCTGTTGGCTAAAGGTAAACGTATCCGGGGCTTTGGGCGGCGGCGTTGCCACGTGAATTCGAGCTGCCTGGGGATGCCAGGAAATGCCCAGCCAGCCGCGATTATTGAGGGTGCGCAAACACAGAAAAACGGTGAAGCGATCGCGCTGAAAAACCTGTTCCACCCGCGCCGGCTGCCAGGAATCGTTCAAATCCGCACAAACCGCCGCTAAAGTGGTGAAGTCTACGGGCTGCATGGATTCCCCTCCTAACCGGCGCTCGTCTGATATAGGGTACTGGATTCGCCGTCGATCCCCCTAATCCTTACGCCGTTTCTACCGCCATTCCTGTGCCCAAATCCCGTTCAAAATCGAAACAATCCCCCAAATCTCCCCCCGGAACCGCCCGCCAGGTCGCCCTTCAGACCCTACGGTCGGTGTTTGCCGGTAGCTATGCGGACGCCGCCCTGGATCGCTATTTACGCCAGGCAAACCACCTCAGCGCCCAAGATCGGGGGCTGGTCACAGAACTGGTGTATGGCTGCACCCGCCAGCGGCGAATCCTGGACGCCATCATTGACCATCTTGCGAAGAAACTGGCCCAGGATCAAGCCCCAGAACTACGGGCAGTGCTGCATCTGGGGCTGTATCAAATTGGATTTTTAACCCAAATTCCCAACGGCATCGCCGTCCACGAAACCGTCGAACTGGCTAAACTGTCCGGATTGAAAGGTCTAAGCGGCTTGGTCAACGGCATTTTGCGCAATTACGTTCGTCGCCTGGAAGCGAGCGACCAGGACGGTCCCTGGTGTTTCCCGGAGCCGGAGGATCCCGTGGAGCGCCTCAGCACCCTCCACAGCTATCCCCACTGGATTGTGCAGCGCTGGTGCGATTCCCTAGGACCCGAGGCGGCAGAGCAACTGTGTCAGTGGTTTAATCAGGTGCCCACCCTAGATTTGCGGGTGAACCAAAGTCGGTGCGATCGCCCCACTGTCCTCCAGGCACTCCAGGATACGGGCGCGGAGGCGGAGGCGATGCCCGCCCTGCCCCAGGGAATTCGGGTGCGCAAACTGGGGAAATCTGAGGCAACGGGGCGAAAAGTGATGGAGCTGCCGGGCTTTAAGGAGGGCTGGTGGGCGGTACAAGATGCCAGCGCCCAACTGGTGAGCCTGTTGCTGGACCCGCAGCCGGGGGAAATTGTCGTGGATGCCTGCGCCGCACCGGGGGGGAAAGCCTGTCATATGGGCGACCTGATGGGGGACAACGGCTGCATTATTGCCCTGGATCGCACCCTGTCCCGCCTGAAAAAACTGCGTCAGAATGTGCAGCGTTTCCAGCTCGATAGCATTCGCAGCCTAGTGCTGGATGCCTGTAACTGGCAAAAGTACACAGCGGTTACCGATGATTATCCTGAGGAGCTGGCGGAAATTTTTCCCGATGGTTTGCCAGAGTCGTGCGATCGCCTTCTCCTAGACGTGCCCTGCTCCGGGCTTGGCACCCTGCACCGTCGCGCCGATGCCCGCTGGCGACAAACCCCCGACAATATTGCAAAAATCACCCAGCTACAGCGCAAAATCCTCGACGCCACCGCCCCTTGGGTTAAGCCTGGCGGCACTCTGGTGTACGCCACCTGCACCATCAACCCGCCAGAAAATTTGGACCTTATCAACGCCTTCCTTAGGGATAATCCATCCTGGGCGATCGCCCCACCACCTGCCCACTCCATCCCCGCCCAGTTCGCTAAACCCAACGGCACCATTGAAGTGTGGCCGCACCAGCACGAGATGGACGGCTTTTTTATGGTGAAAATGGTGAAATGAAAAACTTGTAATTTCCATGGCTCCCTCCCCCTTCAGCAAATCCCTAACCACCCTCGCCGCCTATCTGGCGGGGGAATTTGACAACCAAGCCCAAGCCCGTGAGGAACCGGTGTGGTACGTGCCCGTGCGTCTGTGGCATTGTCCCCTGGGGATTTGGCGCGATCGCGGTTTTGCCTTTTATGCGGAACAATCCAACGCCCTGAAGCTAGACCAGCCGTATCGTCCTCGGGTCTTTTTGCTGTCCGAGACCGCGGGACAAATACAGGTGGACTATTATCAAATTACCGACGCAGCAACGGTGCGGGGTGGGGGGCGATCGCCAGCACTTCTCAGCGCCTTAACCCCCAAAGACTTAACTCCCTTACCGGGCTGCACCTTAACCGTCACCCATCCCGCCGCCGAAAAATTCTCCGCTCGCCCCAACCCCCACAGCAAATGCCAATTACCCGTAGACGGAACCGTCCGCCAAGTGTCCCTTGGTTTTGACGCCGAGCCCAAAGCCCTACAAACCCACGACAAAGGCATCAACCCTGAAACGGGACAGGCAATTTGGGGCGCCCTAATGGGCCCCTACTGCTACCAAAAAATTTCAACCTACGCTCTGATCTAGCCCAGCCTCCTGACTCCATTCGCTGCACCCGCCGGTACCCGAATCACTTTCAAGTCAGCGTCACCTTAGCTAACGGCGCTGCGAGGATTACCTTCAAGGGCTTCCTCTTCCGTATCGCAAATTTCAAATACGGAATCCATCATGGTCACTTCAAATACCAGCTTCGACTCAGGGTGCACATTACACAGCCGGAAACTGCCCCCTTCCTTGTCCGCGTCTCGCATACCTGCCACCAGCGCGGTCAAACCCGAACTGTCAATAAACCCAACCTCGCTCAGATTCACAACCACGTGAGGGCTCAGCTTGGAAATACATTCCTGCAACTTTAGGCGAAACTGCCATGCCGTCGCGATATCCAAGCGTCCCGACGGACTAAGGACAATGACAGTGACATTATCTTTCGTCGTATAGGTCTTTTGCTTCATGGTGAATCGTGGTTGTGCCTTCGTAGGGCTAAAAACAAGTTACAGAGAGTGATGAAGGCAAATTAAGGATTAGCGCCTCTAATATGCTTTCCGACAGTCCGAAGGCGCGAGCGGGCAATCGCTACTGTCAAACATTACATCAGTTTTAAAAGGATCAGCAGTCACTGCCAAATTTCTTGTGACAAGGTAAGTGCCTAAACGAAATATACCAGGTGTTATCACGTAACCCTTGCTATGGGGCGAATATCAAATATATTAGTTGCGAATCATACCTTAATTGAGGGTTAGAGGGACACAGTAGGCGATGCTTCCACCTCCACGATGAGGGTTCAAATATTGTGGTTGCTTTCGATTTTGGTCGCTTTCGGCTGCCAGATACAGCAGCTCAACCAATCTCCAGAACTGATTTTGTAAACCTGCACTGTGGACCGCCGTTTAATAATGGCTCAATGCGTTCCTAATCCGTGTCACAGTCCCTTATACATCTAGCTTACCCTGATTTATTAAGCCTAGTATAGTCGACTTATCCCCAAGGAAAGAGTGGAGAAATAATCCATCATGCCCTTGTAAAGCAAGCAACAAAGTGAATTGTCATACTTTGCAGTCCTTGGAATATAGTGGCTATCCCACAGCAGATATGCCGGAACCGGGTGCCCAACCGTGTTAAAAGCCGCCAGCAACCATTGCGCCTTCTTTCTTGACCTATCCAAGCCAGTTCTGGGGCTTGAGGTAGGTATCGTAAAGTTCTGCTTCGCGGGTGTTGGGTTCCGGAGTGTAGCCGTATTCCCAGCGCACCATGGGTGGCAGGGACATTAGGATAGATTCAGTGCGACCGTTGGTTTGCAAACCAAAGATGGTTCCCCGGTCATATACCAGGTTGAATTCCACGTAGCGTCCCCGGCGATATAGCTGGAAATTGCGCTCGCGATCGCCATAGGACGTATCCTTACGCTTCTCCACAATGGGGACGTAGGCGGGCAAAAACGCACGACCACAGTCCTGAATAAAGGCAAACAATTGCTCCCAGTTACGGTAGTCGAGCTTGGGAACGGTGCGGCTGTATTCTGCCGCACCGCCTTCGGGATCGGGACCACAGTAAAGCTGGTCGTTAATGCCGTCTTGGTAGTCAAAAAAGATACCGCCAACCCCACGGGTTTCGCCCCGATGCTTCAGGTAAAAATACTCGTCACACCAGCGCTTAAACACGTTGTAGTATTCGCCGTGGTGTTGATCGCAGGCGTTTTTCAAGGTGCGGTGGAAGTTTTCCACGTCTTCGCGCACGGGATAGTAAGGAGTCAAGTCAATGCCGCCGCCAAACCACCATACGGGTCCCGCTTCAAAGTAGCGGTAGTTCAAATGCACCGTGGGAATGTGGGGATTTTTCGGGTGCAGCACCATGGAGGTGCCGGTGGCGTAGAACTGGTGACCTTTGGCTTCGGGGCGCTGGCTGAGAATTGACGGCGGTAAGCGATCGCCCCACACCTCAGAAAAATTCACGCCGCCCTGTTCAAAAATATTGCCGTCGCGCATCACCCGCGATCGCCCGCCGCCGCCTTCGGGGCGGTCCCAGGCATCCTGTTTAAAGTCACCGCCCCCATCGGCTCCCAGCAACCCTTCACAAATTTCATCTTGAATTTGGCGCATCCACTGACCAACGCGCTCCCGAGAATCCTTGGGGGGAGCAGTGGAAGTAGTTTTAGAAGGAGTAGCAAATGCCGTCATACTTCGTGTTTCTCTCTAAACGGTCGTTTTAAAGCTCGGATTTTTTAAATCCGGAAAACTTAATACCCCGGAAACCTTCATCTCGGAAGACTTAACCTCGGAGGACTTAATCCCGGAAAGTATGGAGCGCTGACGTGGGCGCGCGCCGGGTTTTTAGTTCGCTTTAGCCTACCGCGATCGCCCAAAGGAGAATCGCCCCCATCTACGGAACTTAATAAAGCGATAAAAAATTCTGGCGATCCGTCAGCGCTTTATCCCGAACTCCCTCTGGGTCTACTCCACAGCTTTTGAAACTCCGTGAAAATTCCTTAATACAAGGAGAAGCCAGGAGAAAGCGAGGGAAAAATCCCCCATCCCTCCCAAGAGCGACCAAAACTCCAATAAACTTTTATTAACCCGATCAAATTCCTCCGACCTTTCCCAGCGTTCCTGTTATGACCAGCGCCCCCAATTCCAGCGCGTCCCCCAGCGCCCTAACCCCCGAGGATGTGATCGAAGCCCTGCGCCCGGTGCAAGATCCAGAACGGGAAGAAAGTTTAGTTGACCTCGATATGATCCGCAACGTGATTGTGCGCAATGGCGATATTACCTTTACGTTGGTGCTGCCAGCGGCGGGCTGTCCCCTGCGCGGGCTGATTGTGGATGACTGTAAGCGGGCCATTCGAAAAACGTTGGAAGGGGTCCAGTCAGTGGATGTGATCGTTACCACCGACACGCCG
>ERZ1740065.817-NODE-817-length-17561-cov-4.685594_pt1 | contig 17561 bp, 16 predicted proteins | sample MGYA00581738_ERZ1740065 | MGnify/ENA primary metagenome ERZ1740065 (study PRJEB43018, sample SAMN04849749) | marine metagenome | isolation source: floating plastic debris | place: Pacific Ocean | collected 2008-09-01 | study: EMG produced TPA metagenomics assembly...
TGCCGCGAATGGATTGGAAGTCTTGAGCTATCAAGAGTTCGGCTGTTCCGAACGTATTTTTTTTTATGATTAGTTGATCACCGAGATTTACACCTGCTGAGACGCCGAGTTCCCGCATGTCTGCGAGAACAGCGGCCAAAGCGGATGAATTTCCATGTATATCTGCAAGAACTGCAAGTCTCATACCTTCAATCGCTTTGCTATGTGCGGAAACCGATGTTGGATGATCCGCTTAGAATTGACTTCGTGCCTGCCGCAATGAACACAAGCCCAATCGCACGCGTTATCAATCTGCCATACCTAGAAAAGATCTTCCGAGTGATTGGCATACCGGTCCAAAAGACGACACCCACTGTCGCGAAAGAGAACCCGCAGAAAGCTGCCAAAACAAGCGGTGCAGCGTTCTGAAACGTCATCGCCTCTTCGTAACGGGCAAAAACCGACGTGAACATTGCAAGAGCGAATGGATAGGCTTTGGGGTTTGTGAAACCAAACATCAGTCCGGATTTCCAGGGTGTGCTAACGATCTCGGCTTGCTGGCTGCCAGTGCTGCGCAAGGCTGTGACACCATGCCAGATCAGATAGAACCCGCATACGATGCCTATCAAATCGAACAGGAGTGGTCCCGTCTGCGAAATCCCGACGATAGCGCAAATTGCAAGTATGGCCCATGTTAGGTCTCCGAGCAGATGAAACCCCAGAAATCGGGCACAGGCACCTCGACCAACGGTCGCCGAAAGGCTCAGGGCGGCAAGCGTGGCCGGGCCTGGGATTAAGACGTAAAGCAAGCCAGCCAAAAACGTTGTCGCATAAAGATCGAAAGCCATATGGCGAAAAATCCCTCTAGACGCGGTGAAGTTAGCAAAGTGTCTCCTAGCTTGTCCGCAGTCGTCAATTGTTGAGTTTTGAATGTGAAGCAGACATCGGCGCAGTTGCAGGGAAAGCTCGGTTTGTCCGCGTGTTAGCCGCTTGCGTAAGAACCGTACAAGGGCCGGTTTGCGAAGAAATGAGTCCCAAAAAATCAATCCCATTATTTAGGGAAACCGACAGATACCGGCATGAATCAGCTTTCGGCGCATAATTTTGATTATGTTAAATAATTCAGTAATGCTGACCTAAAAAAGCCTTCAATTTCGTAGCGAATTTCAACGTGCTTCGGTAGAGGTGGGACTCGAACCCACGACCTACCGAACCTAAAACGGCCGCTCTACCAACTGAGCTACTCCCTGAAAGAAACTGTATCAAACAGTGGCCTAGTTACCTTGGTTGAGCTTTTTATAGACGCGCCATGACTGTTTCTACAACCATGCAACGTTACAATCGTGTGTTTTCAAAAGGTGTTCGCGTGCAAAGATCACAACTACCGTCAATCCACTGTACGCCCGCTCGTTCAGCAATAGTCTCCAACCCACGCAGGTGGTGAATTTTCGGGGAAGGTCCAATCGTAACCTGTTTTTTGCTTCAAGCGATCCAGTATTTTGAAGAGTCGAGAGTGCATGTGGCTATCAACAAACTGGATAAGCTCTTCCCATTCATCTCGACCCCCTAAGTACATCCCCATGGTCATCTGTGTGTTGATGTGAAAGCCGTTGTCGTCGAACTCGATGTTGATCCCTGACGTCATGGATACATGATCGTCATTGTGCGCATATCTCTCATTTCTAAGCTGGATGATATCGTCATGCACTTGTTGAAGATGTACGGGAATAGCTGATCGCTCAAGGCGCAGGGCACCATTGCCACTGGCAAAGAGGCGCGAGTAAGTGACGATGAACGCCGTGTTTAGAACTTCCTGTTCCATGATAGCTTCTGGAGTGAGGTTACTTGCGCTCTTTCGAAGACGGTGGAAAATGAAGCTGAGGCTAGATGAGCTTGGGATAGCCTTTACCAAGCGAATGAGGCCCTGAAGATCTCGATCAACGATTTTGAGCATGTCCTCACCTTCTTGCTTTCGGGCTGATACTGCCGTCCGAAGATCTGGTGGAAGGAATTGAAACATTTCATCTGAAACATAGACGTGGTCGTCGTCCTCCCAGAGATTTGGCATTTGAGTTTTCATGGAGCATCCTTGCTATTGGGCTCTAGCTACATCAGCAGCATTGATGATGCTGCAACTACTCGCCTCAGGTTGTCTACATGCGCCAACACCGACAATGATGTTTTCAAGAAAGCCAGATATTTGATGCATATCAGTATGTTACTGTGTAGTGTCGCTTCGAATGAGGCGACGAAATGGAACACTTCGTATGAAAGAGAAAATGCCCTCACTTGTGATCTTTGACTTTGACGGAGTGGTAGTCGATAGCGAAGTAATTTCTGTTGAGCTACTGCTCAAGTATTTGTCGTCCCACGGCGTCGAGATTACAGTCGCAGATGCCTATGATGTTTTCCTCGGAAAGCAAATCAGTAAGGCCGATGCGTCTCTATACGATGTTATGGGTATCAACGTGCCCCCGCTTGATGAGGCGTCCTTCAAAGCAGAACTGTTTGAACGCTTTCGTGCGGAACTGAGTCCAATCGATGGCATAGAGGAGATTTTCAGAACCCTTTCCCTGCCTACGTGTATAGCATCTTCGAGCAGTCCAGATCGTATCGACGCTTCACTTCACATCACCGGACTGGATCAAACTTTTGCCGGACAGCGTTTTGGAGCCGGGACCGTAAATCGTGGAAAGCCTGCCCCAGACCTATTTTTGCACGCGGCGGCATATCACGATGTCAGACCCGATTGCTGTGTCGTCGTTGAAGACAGCCCAGCTGGTTTGACGGCCGCCAAGGCTGCAGGCATGAAATCAATCGGTTTTCTTGGTGGATCGCACGCCAAGCTTGCGGGTTTGGAATCCAAACTTGCGGCGCTTCAACCAGACCGGATCATTTCATCCATGGCCGAGTTGCCAGCGGTGATAGATAGCATTTTTGCTGCTTAGCTTCGATCAGGACTGCAGCATTTTTTCTGCGGTATGTTCGTCCGTGATAAAGACTGTTGGCGTTACCAATCGGACGCATCCGAGCAAGACCTTCACCTTCTCAGCGCCGCCAGAGATCAACACGCGTTCCTTCGCTCGTTTCAACCTGTCCAGACCAACAGATATCCCTCTTGTATTTACGTTGTGATCGACAAGTTTTCCATCTTCGGAGATGAAATTGTACAAGAGGTCGCCGACAGCGCCGGCCTCTATGAGGCTCAATCTTTCAGCCTCAGTGAGATGTCCTAAACGATATGACGTCGTGATGCCCTCGATACCGCCGGCACTCAGGAAAGCGACATCTAAGTTGTCGGCTTGATCAAAAATCTGGTTGATCCCACAACGTTCCAACAGGGCATGTTTGGTTTCTTCACTATCCACTAGGGCAGGAGCGGGCACCAGGTATCCTTCGCCGTGAAAGAGCTCAGCAAACTGCCAAGCAAATTCCGCTGGATTGAAACGCTTTGCTTGAGAAATGCCGCCCAAGAGCGAGATTACACGAACATTCTGTAAATCGCGTCCCTTAATATGAGGCAACGCGGTATATAGCGTGCGTGCCCACCCTACACCAATCTTCATATCCGACTGGACGAAATCAGAGATGAACTGCCCGCCAACTGTGGCGATTGCTTTAGTCGGATCGGTTTCATCTGGAGGCATGGGTGCGACGATGACCTGTCCAATCTCGAATTTTTTCTCCAGCTCTCGTTCCAACTCAAGGACCGACGAGATTTTGGCATTTATTCGGATGTCCACTTCACCGCGCTTATTCGCATCGGCGATGAGTCTTGTGACTTGAACGCGATTGAGACCAAGTTTTTCAGCTGTTTCCTGCTGAGTCATACCCTCGACGTAGTAGAGCCAAGCCGCGCGAATGCGTATGTCTCTGCTAGGATCTGACTTACCCTTGTCTCGCACCAGCACAGGATGATCGGCTTCGCGCCCCAAAAAAGTATCCGTCATCGTCGTTTGCTCCTCGAAGCCAGCGAGCAGTATTTTGAGCGGGCTTCTGTGGCCAGGTAGGGTGTCGATTTCGGTACTTGCTCGTGAAGACCTCTGTGACATCCTGCTTGGCCGCGCACAGCGTCGAACCAGAGTAACCGCCTGTTTTGACGCTGTATGTTAAGGATTGGATTCACGTTCGTCTACTGTCGAGCCTCCCCTAGCAGCACGCAAGAAAGGCCCGTCATATGTGGATGGCACGATCGTCTGCATCCAATGATGCTTCGTGCAGCATTTCCGAAAGAGTTGGGTGGGGAAAAATTGTCCGCATAAGATACTCTTCCGTCGCTTCCAGTGTCATGGCCACACCGATTGCTGTGATAAGCTCAGTCACCTCAGCGCCGATCATATGGGCCCCAAGGATTGCACCAGTGTCTTTCTCAAAGATGAGTTTGATCAGCCCTTCGGCTTCGCCGAGAGCGATAGCCTTTCCGTTGCCTGCAAATGGGAAGCGGCCCACTTTGAGATCGTGGCCTGCTTCTAATGCTTGGGCCTCGGTAAGTCCGACAGAGGCGATCTGTGGATGGGCATAGGTACAGCCGGGAACAAGGTTTTTTTCTATGGGATGCGCACTTTCAAGACCGGCAATTTTCTCCACACAAGCGACGGCTTCATGGCTCGCCTTGTGTGCAAGCCAAGGCCCACCCGCGACGTCACCTATTGCATAAACGCCTGGCTCTGCAGTCGCCATCCATTCATCAGTTTTGATTTGACCGCGATCGACCTCAACTTTTGTATTTTCAAGCCCGATGCCTTCGACGTTCCCGACAATCCCAATTGCAGAAATAACCCTATCAAAGACGGCCTGTTGGGCTGTCCCATCTGCATTCTGGTAAGTCACTTCAACGCCTTCTGGCAGCTTTACATAGGACTGATATTGGGTGCCTGTAAGGATCGTCATTCCTTGTTTCTTGAAGGCTTTTGTGGCCGCGGCTGAAATCTCTTCGTCTTCAGCAGGGACAATCCGATCCAGTAGCTCCATGATCGTCACGTTGCTTCCAAGTTCATTGTAGAAGGAAGCGAATTCAACGCCGATTGCACCTGATCCGACGATCAGCAGTTTGTTTGGTAAAGACTCCGGAACCATTGCCTCTTTTGAGGTGACAATGAGTTTTCCGTCAGGCTCACGACTTTGGATGGTTCGGCTTCGCGCGCCTGTCGCCAAAATGATATGTTTTGCGGCGACGGTCTCAGTTGTTTTGCCACCGCTCACTTCAACTTTCCCGTTGCCCAGGAGCTTTCCCCATCCCTTCAGGACCTTGATCCCGTTCTTCTTCATGATGAATTTGACGCCACACGAGAGTTTCCCGGAAACATCGCGCGAGTATTTCACGATATCATCGAGCTTGGGTTCTGCATTACCGGCAGACCAGCCAAAATGTTCGGCATCCTTGATGGTTCGACGGACATCAGCGGTCTTAAGAAGCGCCTTCGTAGGAATGCAGCCCCAGTTCAGGCAAACTCCCCCAAGTTCTTCCGCTTCGACAATTGCGGTCTTCAACCCAAGTTGTGCGGCACGGATAGCGCCAACATAGCCACCAGGCCCAGAGCCGATGACGACGACATCGAATTCACTGCTCATCATTTGCTCCGTTAGTTCAGCATCATTGCTGCCGGGTTTTCGACAAGCTCTTTGAATTTCTTCAGCCAGACGGCACCCAAAGCCCCGTCAACGACCCGATGGTCACAAGAAAGGCTGACGCTCATAACGGTAGCCAGTTTGGGATTACCCTGTTCGTCAGGAACAAACTGCTTGGTGCCCTGACCAACTGCCAAAATCATACTCTCAGGCGGGTTGATGATGGCATTGAAGGATTTGACGCCAAACATGCCAAGGTTCGAGAGTGAGAAGGACCCGCCTTGATACTCTTTGCTTGAAAGTTTTCCGGATTTGGCACGCTCAGCCAGATCGGCGATTTCAGCAGAGATGGTTTGAATATCTTTGCTCTGCGCGCTCCTAACGACGGGAGTGACAAGCCCTCCATCGATGGAGACAGCCACCGAAATATGCGCGTCATCATATTTGACGATGGTATCCCCGTCCCAGGACGCATTTGCCTCCGGCACTGCTTTCAATGCTGCCGCACACGCCTTGATAAGAAGATCGTTCACAGAGATTTTTTTCGCGCCTGATCCCTCTAGTGCTGAGTTCATTTGCGCGCGCATTGTCATCAGCGCATCTAGCTCAACGTCAGCATTGAGGTAGAAATGCGGAACAGTGCTTTTCGATTCAGTCAGACGAGATGCGATAACGGATCGCATCTTGTTGACTGGCACTGTCGAATACGAAAGCCCAAGTTCCTGCGCAGTCTTTTCAGCACCTGTCTTGCCACCGACATTGATGACCTGTGCGGCCGGACTTGCGACGTCGGCTTGTTTGGGCGCGGCTTCAACATCTGCACGCGTGATCCGCCCTCGGGGACCCGAACCAGAAACGGCCGACAGATCAATCCCAAGTTTCTTTGCAACCCGTCTCGCAAGTGGAGTGGCGCGCGTCCCGTTTGTCCCATTTGTCAGCGTAGGCTGAGCCTCGGTCTGTACGGCGGGTGCAACTTCATCTGGCTTTTGCTCAGGAGCGCTTGTGGCTTGGGGGGGAGTTGCACCTGCGGGCGCGACAACTTCTTCGCCATCGGCAAAAATCCAAGCAACGGCTTGGCCGATGGGAACTTCATCGCCCTGTTTCGCGGTGACGAAATGAAGCGTCCCGGTCCCAGGGCTTTCGACCTCCATCGTTGCTTTGTCGGTTTCAATGTCGAACAGCGCTTCGCCCTCTTCGACAGTTTCGCCTTCGGATTTATGCCAATCGGCAATCGTGCCGGACGACATGTCCATGTCGACCTTGGGTAGGATAACTTCGATTGGCATCTTAAATCTTACCCTTCACAAGATCTGCAACACTCGCGACGATCCCGTCGACTTGAGGGACCGATGCTTTTTCAAGCTCTGGGTTGTAAGGAATGGGATTGTCCGAGCCGCCTAGGCGCAGAATGGGAGCGTCAAGGAAGTCAAATGCGTGGCTTTCGGCAACCATTGCGCTGATTGCAGCACCTATGCCGAGCGTTTTCACGCCCTCATATACGCATACAAGACGCGATGTTTTCTCCACGCTCGCAAGCACCGTCTCGGGGTCAATCGGACGGATTGTTCTCAGGTCAATGACTTCTGCAGAAATACCTGCCTTTTGCAGTTCTTCGGCAGCCGCCAATGACTTATGAACCATAATTGAGGTTGCAACGATGGTGACATCAGTACCCTCGCGCCGAACCTCTGCCTTCCCAATCGGCACGGTGTAGTATCCTTGCGGCACCATGCCTTTCGTTTTGTAGAGCAGTTTGTGCTCAAAGATCATGACCGGATCGGGGTCTTCGAGTGCTTGAAGGAGCATGCCCTTAACGTCGTGCGGTGTTGACGGCTGTATTACCTTCAATCCCGGCACATGTGCCAACCATGCTTCGAGGCTTTGGCTGTGTTGAGCCGCAGCGCCAGTGCCAGAACCAGCCGGAAAGCGCATGACAACGGGAACCGAAACCTCGCCTCCCAGCATGTACCGCACCTTTGCAGCCTGATTGACGATTTGTTCCATTGCGAGTGTAGCAAAATCTGAAAACTGAAATTCAAAAATAGGACGTAGGCCAGTCAGAGCCGCACCAACTGCGACCCCCGCCCCACCAAGCTCCGAGATCGGCGTGTCCATCACGCGCTCTTCGCCGTATTTGTGCACGAGATCGCCGGTGACTTGGAACGCACCGCCGTAAACTCCGATGTCTTCACCCATCAAAATAACGCGTTCGTCGCTGCCTAGTGCGATGTCCATGGCGTCTTTGATGGCCTCGGAATAGGACATTTCTACGGTTTCTAAGTCCGCTGTGTTGACTGGCGCGTTCATGACAAAGCCTCCGTGTAAACGTCTCGAGATACATCTGTGATCAGCGGATCGGGGCTTGATTTGGCGAACTCGATACCTGCAGCAATCTCTGCTTCGACGTCTGCTTCGATAGCTTCGGCCTCATCCTCAGTCAGAACCGAGTGTTCAACGAGGAATGATGTGAATCGAACGATAGGGTCCTTGGACATCCAATCGCTGATTTCGTCTTTTGTTCTGTAGCGGTTGCGATCAGACTTTGAATGACCGCGCCAGCGATACGTCAGAGATTCAACGAGGCTTGGTCCTTCGCCCGCCCGCGCTCGCTCGACAGCAGTATCAATGGCTTCAGTGATTGCGTTAAAGTCGTTTCCGTCTACCGACACCCCTGGCATCGAGTAACCTGCCGCGCGATCAGAGATATTTTCAACTGCAGTAGAGCGCTCAATAGATGTCGACATCCCATATTTGTTGTTTTCACAAACAAACACGACAGGGAGTTTCCAGACCGACGCCATGTTCAGCGACTCGTGGAATGCACCCTCATTATTGGCACCATCTCCGAAGAAACACAGGACAACCTTGCCGGTGTTGAGGCGTTTCGAGGTAAGCGCAGCTCCAACCGCAATGGGAATGCCGCCCGCGACAATGCCATTGGCTCCCAAGTTGCCTTTTTCGACATCGGCGATGTGCATGGAGCCGCCGCGGCCTTTGCAATAGCCGGTTTCTTTGCCGAAGAATTCCGCAAACATGCGTGCGACTTCGGCACCCTTTGCCACGCAATGGCCATGACCGCGATGCGTTGAGGTGATCTGGTCGTCATCTGCTAAAGGCATACAGCTACCAACCGCACTGCATTCCTGCCCAATAGAAAGGTGCATCGTGCCGTGAATGAGCCCACGGGTGTAGCTGTCCTCTGCGCCTTCTTCAAACTTGCGGATCAGGTGCATTTTGCGAAGCGCTTCTTTAAGCTGATCCGGCGAATACTTCGTCAGCGCAAAGGGCTCGTTTTTCGTTTTATGTTTGGCCATAGAGGATTTTCCAGATGCTTACCCGCCAAAGATCATTTGATCTTGCAGCGCGCGAAGTTGAACGATTTTTGAATCAGATGGTGGTGTTGTGTTCGCATAGGTGATCAATTCACCTTTGCGGATCGGCTGGGTCACGACAGAGCCTGCCAGTATGCCACAGGGTATGGCAGAGGCCTCTTTGGCTTCAACCGCTTCCATGATCCAAGCCCGGTAGCAATACTCGCCAATCTGGTCGAGTTTCTCACCAACAGCGAGGTCTTTCTTTGCCACGGCACAGACTTCAGCGACTGGCTTATCCAATGGAACCATGTCGGCTTTGCCATGCAAAACTGCCTTGGCACAGGTGAGAGGCACTTCGAGAGAGGTCAAATGGTAGGGGCGAATGAAAGAGAAATAAGGACCGTCGCCCATTTTCAGGTCTTTCATCCGCTCCCATACCCTGGGGTGTTCAGCTTCAGCCACGACGAAGACGCCGGGAGCGAGCCCCTGCCCGACAGAGAAATCGACGCGCCCTGCCTCACTTAGGACGCCACCATCCTTTTGCGGAATGAGCGTAGTGGCGAGTTCTTTTGGTCCAGCTGCGGGACCGTGCATACCTGGTTTATCTGGAATGAGGCCTGTCGCATTCGCGATTGCCGCCATTTCCACCATCGTTTTCGAACCGTCGACAAACTCGACCAACATACGGGAGTTCATATTGCGCGCGTCGGCTTCAGCTTGATACTCGTCAGGCGTCGCGTCGATGTTGAGTGGGTTGTTCTTACCTTTTCCGGCAGAGACGATCTTGTGACCCATGGCAGACACGAACTCGATCAGTTCCATGCAGGAAGAGGGTTCGTCGCCAGCGCCGAGTGAGTAAATGACACCCAGCTTCTCAGCCTCAGACTTCAAGTAAGAGCCAATTGTAATGTCAGCTTCAACATTCATCATCACGAGATGTTTGCCCTGCTGCATCGCCTTGATGCCAAGTTCGGCGCCGACACCTGGCAGCCCGGTTGCCTCAACCACGACGTCAACGAGACCGCTTTCAAGAAGGAGGTTGGCGTCTTCAACAACGCCCACATTGCCTGCCTCTATGGCTGCGTTTAGATCATCCGTTGAAGTTGCGACGCTAGCGTGCCCGCTTTCCTGATACGCAATGTCTACAGCTTTTGTGGCGTTATCGACCCTGATTTCAGCAATGGCAGCGACGTCGATTCCCGACATCAAACTTGCACGGGTCACGATGTCAGTACCCATCTCACCTGACCCAATAAGCCCAATTCTAATGGGTTTTCCGGTACTTGCGCGATCTTCTAATTCACTGGCCAGGCCAGTCAAAGCCACGTTTGACGCCATAAAAATTCCTCCCGTAGTCGCCATCATTTGGCAGAACATAAGTAACACCGTCAATACCGATGTGCGGCTTATTTAGGAAATTAGGGTAATAAATTTGTTGACAGCAACCAACGAATGCACATTAGTTATGACTACCGAACCTTTGTGCAAGCCACGAAGTTCGTAAGGGAGGACAACATGAACAAACCCATTTGTGGCGATGAACTGGGCGTTATCCACGCACTCAGGGCAGTCACTGTGATGGCAAACTTCCCTGTAAAATCATCAACATGGAGGAGAGTTTGATGAATAAACTCATGAAACCATCGCGGAGATCGTTCCTTAAGGGCTCTGCGGCACTCGGCGCGACAACTGCGGCGTCTGGCTTGGCGATTCCCGCCTTTGCCGATGGGCACCTGCCCGATCCACAGTCCGTCCTCGACGATATTTCGGTCGCAAAATATGTCCGTGAGGACTACCAGCAGCTCTACAATATGAGCGGCGCGCCGTTGTGGGATCCAAACAAAGACTGGATCCGGACCGTCGATTGGGAAAAAGTGCGTAGCGAATTGTCAGGAACGACTGTGCGTTTCGCAGTTGGTGCCGCTGACGCCGAATCCGCTGCAGAGGGTCTTGTTCCCTTCGAGAAACTGTCGGGCATCACAGTTGAGCTTGTTCCAATTCCAGACGACAGCTTCTATGACAAAGCGCTTGCAGAATTCATTTCTGGCAATGCCAGCTTTGACGCGCTGCAGTTCTTCTCGCCATGGCTGGGTGACTTCGCCGCACCTGGCTTCTTGTACGAACTGGATGGCTTTGCTGACAAATGGGGTCTGCCACTCGACGACTTCTATGACACGTATCGTCTCAACTACGGCTTCTTCAATGGCAAGATGTACGGCATCCCATTTGACTGCGACATTCAGATGGTTCACCTGCGCAAGAGCCATGTGGAGAAAGTTCTGGGGGGTCCAATCGACCGCGCAGAATCCGTTCCGACATACGATGAGCTGGTCCGTCTGTCGGCGGAACTAAATAATGTTGAGCCCGGCGTGTCCGGTGTTGGCTTGATGGCCGCACCTGGTTTCTGGTCGACATACACATGGGAACACATTTCTGCACAAGCAGGTATGATGCTCTTTGACGAAAACTGGGAGCCGATCTTCAACGGTGACGCAGGCAACAAAGGCCTCGATATCATCCTTGAGCTTGCGAAGAATGCCAACGAAGGCCATGCGGGCGCTGGCTGGCCAGAGAACCGCGCCGCTTGGCTCGGTGGTCAGGTTGCAACCAATATCAGCTGGCAGGACTCCGGTACGCAGGCGATGCGTCCTGACCAATCGCAGATCGTTGACGATTTCATCACGATCTACGAACCGCGTATCGCGGGCGGTCGTTTCGCGCCACCAAACATTGCTGGTTCGACATCATGTGTCGCTGCATCTGCGCAGAACCCAGAGGGTGCATTCCTTATGCTGGGCTTCCTGACAACTGCATCGATCATGGCAATGAACGAAGCAAACGCGAATGGCGTGGCACCGGGTTACAAGTCGGTTCTCGAAAATGCGGAGCTTCAGGCAGTTTCGCAACCAGCGAAAGTCTGGGGCGACTCTCTGCATCACGCTTGGTGTTCACCTCGCCTGCCGGGCGCGTTCCCAATCGAACAAGCCATCGGCAACGAGATCAACCGCGCCGTTGTAGGCCAGATCTCAGGCAAGGAAGCGCTCGACAACGCAGCTGCAGCGGTCAAACAGATCATGACCGAAAACGGCTTCTACGCTGGTTCTGATCCAGTGGAGTATGCGGCTGCGGAGCCGGGCCTCTACGTGGGCGAAGGAAAAGACCTCCCTTTCTAAGCGCCAAGACGTAGCCAAACGCTGGTTCCGCTAAAGAGCGGGACCAGCGGACAACAAGACAAGACTGAGGACCAAGAATTGGTTTTCGTGCCGCAATTCGAGTGCAGGTCGCCTGCTTCGGGTTTTGCAGTGTTGCGCCGCACGATCTACGGTCGATCTGAAATCATCTCCCGTTTCAATAGATGGGCTGGAAAGAAAAAGAACGAACAGGACACGAAAGCAGATGCAAGATTCTCCCTTGTCGGAAGTGGGGGCGGCGCAAGTCGCCCCTACAGTGACGAAAAAACCAATCCGACGCAGGAGCAAACGTCTGAAGGCGTGGTTTCCTTATCTACTCGTGGCACCGGCAGTCAGCTATTAGCTGGGTATCACACTCTACCCCGGTATTTATGCAATTGTGCAGAGCTTTTACGCGGTCAAATTTGGCCCGTGGAACCCAGTCGGTTTCGACAACTACGTCAAGCTTTGGGGCGACTATCAGTTTTGGGGAGCGCTCTGGAACACATTTCTGATGGGAGCGATCTCGCTTTCACTGCAATGCGTCATTGCATTGACCCTCGCATTCTATGCGTACCGCGACCCATGGGTGCGGGGTTGGCGCATTATTTTTTTGGTGCCGATGCTGTTTATGCCATCAGCGGTTGCCTTCATTTACAAGCTGATGTTTCTGGATGCCCGCGTGTTTTCAGACATACTTATCCGGATCGGCTTGATTGACGGCAACCTCGCGATCCAGTCGTCCATATGGGGCAGTCGCGCCCTTCTCATACTGACTGACGTTTGGCAGTGGACACCGTTCCTCTTCATTATCTTTGTCGCCGGCCTACAAGGGCAGGACGAAGAGATCGAGGAAGCAGCCAGACTCGATGGTGCAACCTGGGGCAAAATCTTCTTGAATATTTCCCTGCCATTGATGCGGCCGGTGATTGCTGTCGCTTTGGTTATCCGAGGGATCGACATCACGACGATGTTCGCGAACGTCTTCATCGTGACGAAAGGTGGGCCTGCGTTCGGCACCGAGACAATCAGCTATTTCATTTACCGTACGGGCTTTAAGTTCTTCAACTTTGGGTACGCCTCCGCGGCCTCTGTCATCATGCTCATCATAACAATCGTCGTTGCGCAGGTTGTCGTGAAACGCGCCTTCAAATCAGGGAAGGACTAAAACATGGCCTCCGTTCGACGCACAAAGAGTGAAAACCTCTACATCCGTTACCTGATCCTTGGATCATGGGCCCTCTTCTGTCTCATGCCAGTATTGTGGTTCCTGTCCATCGGGTTCCGTCCAAGAACAGAAATCATAACTGCACAGCCAGTCTATTTCCCGACCTTCTCGCTCGATGCATGGCATATGATTTGGTCTGATTGGCCAATGGCAAAATACCTTCGCAACTCGGTGGCAGCTATTTTTGGCTCCGTTGTAATTGATCTCGTCTTGGCCATTCCGGCGGCATATTCGCTGTCACGCTACGAATACCGAGGGCGTGAGGATATTGGCTTCTATATCCTTTCAACGCGCATGATGGCTCCGGCAATTGTCGCCATCCCGATTTTCTTCTTGTTCCGCAATATGGGCCTGTTGGACACGATCTGGGCGCTCATGCTGGTTTATGCAGCCATCAACCTTTCCATTGTTACGTGGATCATTCGGTCCTACATGACCGATATTCCGAAGGAGCTTGAAGACGCTGCCAGAACTGATGGTGCCAGCGACCTGCGTATCCTTTGGGAGATTATCATCCCAGCGGTCCTTCCGGGCATCATTACCGCAGCGGTCATCGCGATGATCTTTGCGATCAACGAATTCCTCTTCACGCTTCTCATCGCATCAACACCAGATGCCTACACTATGTCGGTTGCTCTCGCGAACTTCACCGGCGGCTCTGACGGGCTGATTTACAACGCTATCGCGCTTGTAGCTTTCCTCGCCTTTGTTCCGGTCTTCCTGGTCGTCGTGGCAATCCAAAAACACTTGTCCCGTGGTCTCACCATGGGCGCCGTCAAAGGGTAAAGATAATGGCAAGAATCCAACTCAAGGGTATCCAGAAACGATGGGGCGCATTTTGGGGTGTCCGCGACGTAGAAATCGACATTGCTGATGAAGAGTTTCTCGTCCTGCTTGGTCCTTCAGGATGCGGGAAAACGACCACGATGCGCATGATCGCGGGCCTCGAAGACCCGTCTGAGGGCGAAATCATCGTTGATGGCGAAGTTATGAATGAGGTCGATGCGCGCGACCGAGATGTCGCCATGGTTTTTCAAGGCTATGCGCTCTACCCCAACATGTCGATCTACGAGAACATCCGCTTTCCGTTGCGCATGAGAAATGTGCCCAAGGAGCAGCATGACGAGCTGGTTCGCCGCGCGGCAAGCATGGTTGAGCTGACTGACTACCTAGACCGCAAACCTGGGGCTCTTTCGGGGGGTCAACGCCAACGTGCAGCGCTTGCGCGTGCGATCGTTCGTGAACCTCAAGTGTTTCTAATGGATGAACCGCTATCCAATCTTGACGCCAAGTTGCGCCAGGCGATGCGCGTGCAAATCAAGCACATCCAACGCGAACTCAAGATCACAACGGTGTATGTGACTCACGACCAGATCGAAGCCATGACCCTGGCCGACCGGATTGTCATTATGCAAGGTGGTGCAATCCAACAGATTGGCACGCCAGACGAAATTTACACCGATCCAGCGAACACATTTGTTGCCTCATTTATCGGCGCGCCTCCGATGAACTTGATTGATGGTGAAATCAAAGACGGCAGCTTTGTCTCAGACGGTATCGAAATCCCCGATGTTGGTATTCAATCTCTAGGCAAAATCAAACTCGGTATCCGCCCAGAAGACTGCGCGGTGGTAAGTTCCGATGCATCCAATCACCATCTGACGGGCGAGGTATATGGCGTTGAACCCACAGGTGATATGACCTTCCTCACTTTGAGGGTTGGCGACATGAACGTGGAAATCAAAGCCGACCGTGATTACCGCTCTGATCTAGGTGTTTCAGAGAAAGTCGCATTCGACACTTCTCGTCTTTACTTCTTCGATGCCGAAACTGGACTAAGGGTACGATAGTATGACGTTTGACTACACATCAGTTGGCTTTTTCACCTTTGATTGCCTCGGACGGCCGGTAAATTCTATCCCGCCGGGAGGTGCCACGTTTTTCATCGATGAAATGGCTCTCGCGGTTTCAGGTGCGGCTGGTAGTGCGGCAATCGTCGCTGCGAAGCATGGCCTTTCTGTTCAAGCTGTAGGCGGCGTCGGCAATGATGATATGGGCGATTGGGTGATCCACCGCTTAGAAAAATATGGGGTAGATACAAAGAACATGGAGCGTGTAGAGGACTTTGCTACCTCTTCCTCAATTGTCACTACACGCCCAAATGGAGCCCGCCCTGCCCTACACCGAAAAGGGGCAACGGGCGGGTTCTATGTCACAGACGATCAGGTCGATGCTGTTCTCGATACCAAAATCCTGCACATTGGCGGCGTAGGCCTGATGGACGCGATGGACAAAGGACGAACAGCTGAGTTGATGCAAGAGGCGAAAAAGAGAGGGTGCATCACCACGCTTGATGTGTTCGCTGCCACGCAAGAAGACTTCCGGTTGGTGGAACCCCTCCTACCCTACACGGACTACTTTATGCCGTCCGAAGAAGAAGCAATGGCGCTGTCTGGCCTAACCAACTTTGAACGGGTCTGCGACTTGCTCCTGCAGAAAGGTGCAAAGGCGGTGGTTCTCACGCTGGGAGCCGAGGGAGCCATGTACCGCGATCAAGCTGGTCTGTCTTTTGAAATCCCGGCTTACGACATTGATGTGGTTTGCACCTGCGGGTGTGGCGATTGCTTTAATGCGGGTTTCGCAACCGGGTTGCACTTAGACATGACCCCTCAAAACTGTGTTCGGATGGCACAGGCCTCTTCGGCACAGAACGCAATGGGTTTGGGTTCGCAAGCCATTGTTAGCTCACTGGAAGCAACCCAGAGGTTCATGGCGGAAACTCCAAAGAAATGCTAGTATAGGAACAAATGACACGAACGAGGAACAAATGAACGCCAAGAGCCACCCCGATCCAAGTATTGTCGCCAAAGATGCGTTGCGCGGAATTCGCTATGCGCTGAAACGGGGTGCAAAACTTGTCGCCGAGGGTGGCCCGCGCCAATTGCCTGAGCAATTTGAAGCCGCCTCAAACGACCTTTTGAACTCAGCAGAGAGTATTGCCAAAACCGTTGACCGGATTGCAAAGCACATCTTAGGCCTCGACTTTGATCCTAGCACCTTCGGGCCGCCAACATTTGCGACACCGATAGACGCAAAATCCGGTAGCGAGAACCTTTCTCAAGACGCTACGAACCTCTTCTTCGCACTCACACTCTGCGCCAAGAGCATGAAGATCGACTTATTGGTCAGCGAAACGCTGTGCGCCAGGCTTATTGCAGAAGATGCCTCATTCGATTGGCCACAAGGTCAGCAGGATACAGCGGCCCTTTGTACAGAGCTATTCCATAGAATCACTGCGATGAATGTCTTGGGCGACCCCCCGGGGGTTCCCAGTAGCCATAACGCCGAACGTCAATCAGACGCCAGCAAAGTAGCCTTCGCGGCGGCTCTTTGGACCTATCTGGAACGTGGCTCTTTCAATGACAGTGAAGAAGAGTTGATAACAATGTGCTGTGAGGTTTCTGGTCAAAAATTAAGTGATCTCGATAGCGAGACGCTGACAACGGAAAAGGTCCAGAAGTTGTTCGAATATGCCCTGAGCGCCGTTTGATGGGGGTTGCAATGGAACTGACAAAAGTTGAGATGCCGAATGGATCTAACGCGCCCGTCCGGAAGTCAGCGAGACGTTTGCGTTGGTTCAAAGAAACGCTGCATCGGCAGGTCGATGCCTTAGCGAAACAGACCGGAATCACGTATGAAGTTGATGACAACGAGTTGCGTGCACTGTTTCTTAGGTGGCTGGATGCTTTCGAAGCACAAAAGCCAGATGTGCTCGACGATAGGGCTGATTTCGTAGATTTCGCGTCTGGTCTCATGTTGCGCGAGCTTATCAAGTCAAAGCCTGTAAGCGTTGCCGCTCTGCCAAAAGACGCGGACCAATCCAATCCAGCTTACTATTGGCCAGAAGGATACCTTTATGTGGTTCTCTGTTTGAATATCCGAGCCGCTGTTTTTGAACAGGACTTTGATGTTGAGAAGCATGTGTCTCCAAATATGGAGGACCTAAGAACTTGGTGGTCATTCAAAGAAAATGTCGAAACCGAAGATCCAAACCTTGCAATAGGTTTCTTTGATCTTTTTGCGGGTGTGGAACCAAACTGGACGATGCCTGCATCTTACTTCGCTAGAAAGTCGTCGCGGGGGAACGACGCCTTCTTCGAGAAATACGCTCGAAAGGAGATCGCCGAGGATTGATCCAAGGGTATCATCCTCAACCCCAATGAAGTGAGGAAATTGACGTAGAGCGGCAAGTTGCCTTGCGACCGCTGTCTCTTCCCTTTTCCAATCGAAACTTTAAGAAAA
>ERZ1740065.818-NODE-818-length-17537-cov-12.889372_pt1 | contig 17537 bp, 13 predicted proteins | sample MGYA00581738_ERZ1740065 | MGnify/ENA primary metagenome ERZ1740065 (study PRJEB43018, sample SAMN04849749) | marine metagenome | isolation source: floating plastic debris | place: Pacific Ocean | collected 2008-09-01 | study: EMG produced TPA metagenomics...
TGCAGACAACTGAATGTCTCTGTACCGGCTTACAGTCTTATATATCAGTATGAGGCCTGGTATGACTCGCTATGTTGTGCACTGTTTTCGATGAGTAGCCTTAGATCCTCTCTACTCAATAAGCCATGCATATCACCCCCAACCCAGCAAGAGTGCTGAGAACTCTGTGTATTGTGGGACCATCCAGTATGAGGAAATGCTCGTTGTCCACTCATAGCAAGCTATGAATACACTTTACTTCCATCGAATCAGATGACGCAAAAAATAGGAAACACCTGCGGCAGTGTTCCAAGCTGTGTTTCGTAGGAGGAAAAGTAATAAAAGCTAGTTTCACTTCTAGACAAACTGTATGGCAACAAAGATGATATCACACTTATGTTTATACTATATTATAACCTCCATTAATTCCTATATGATGCAAGCATACATAATTCTGGCAGGTTTCAGTTCATTACATTCAAAGATACTAGAAATGCTGTCACTTGTTAATCTCAATTCAAACATTGAACTTACAATTGTGATATTTTTATTCTCATATTATTGTCCTTCATTTACAGAGTGAAACACAGCAAAACGCTCATCGATTTTCATTCCTCTACAGACGGCTGAGGAGTGAGAACTCATTTTCAATTATCAGTAAAAATTGTTGTATACTTTCACACGCGATATCTGTATGTGTATACATATATCTATACGTTTACTAATACTAGTGTCGTAGAGGTCAAAGTTCATTCATACCAACATATTCGCTTGATGTGACAGAGACCTAGAACATATGCTGCTGTGTGTTATGCATGCTGCTATTTGCGGGGAGCAGTCAAAATTTCAAAACATGAACAACCAACTTCTATTCGTCTCCAAAAACAACTGCTCATGAAAAACACTGCTGTTCAGGTACTTCACGCAGATTCAAGTGAACCTTTCCTGACAAAGTTAGTATAAGATGACAGCCATCGCTGATTATCGCTGTGCCATGCGCAACGCTGCAGGGAAACTTGCCTGTGTGTCAACTGTCACTGTCACCACGACGAAGGTCTGATGATGAATTATCAACTACTCAGTTATCTGAGGTTACTGTCACTAGTTAGTGATGCAGAGAAGGAAGGACAGGATTATTGCTGAGCTTAGTGATATTTAACAGGTATTCTGATTGCGAGACCAATCAATGAAGATGGGTGATCTCCACCCTAGCGACCGGCAGCAGTCTAAATGATGTACTGTAGAACTGGACTTGATAGTGACAGAAATGTTAGCGCTTCCTTCAAAATCATCAAGAAATCAAAATCATAGCAATCTAACGATAGCAATTCTGGTGTAATTTCTATAGCGAATTCCAACGATAGCGATCATTTTCTGTCGCTATTTTCGCGGCCGTTAGACCGTCGCTATCAAACCCGGTTCTACAGTACCTGCTTTGTACATCATCAGAGCAGTACCAAACATAGAACGAGCTATACATTCTGAAGCCGTACAAATGGAGGAGACGAACAGACAGAGTAGCCTGGGCTACTGCGATATGGACCAGATGCTATTATCAGCACTGACAGTGTCAGACAGTAATGCGGAATACGGCATATTTTTGCGGCACCTACCTACATATACACAGTTAAATATACAGCTGCATCCACAGTTTGTGGAAGTGATCAGTCAGGATTTGGGTCCAATAGGGAGTAGTTGTTTTCTCATAAATCTACCTTTGCTTAATTCACGCCGAACAAAAAAGTCACATTCCAATGTCCAACATAGAGTGTGATCCTAGCTCACACAAGCGAAATGTAAGGAGAGAGAGAGAACCTCCACATTAACTAGTGCGTAGATTCAGAGCATCCCTAAGTTGTATATGCTATGTACAAATAGTATTATTGTATATTCAAACATTCTACCATCATATTAGCGCAGTCGTATTATTGTTACATAATTGCTGCCAGGAAGGGGCGGAGTTTCACCTGGAGTGAGGGGGCGGAGTTTCACCCGGAGTTAGGGGGCGGAGTTTCGCCTGGAGTGAGGGAGAATGATATAAATCCGGTATTGCATTGTCACAACTCGTCATGGTCTTCTGCGCTGCCTCCTGGACACTTGTTACTCAAACTCTCAGCATCTGCAACAATCATCGCCGGAGTGACCACATGGCACACGGATAAATTCAGCAGCAGCAAGAATAGACATGGAGAGCTGAGAGGGAGTGAAATAATAGAAATATTTAACAGATTGATACGCTGAATCTTCCTCAAATATTACTGGTGAACTTTTTCATAGAGTGCAAGTACCTTGGGAGGTTTTAAAGGAATTATTTGAAACTATATACGTACAACTGCCCAGGCAAAAAATAAAAACAACTGACCAATATCTTCCTCCAGGTCAATGAGAGTCAAAGGGTCAATGAGAGTCAAAGGGTCAAAGGTCAGAGGTCAAAGAAGTTAGTTGAAACTGCCAGAACAAGGAATCAGGCACACAACTAGCTGTTTCACGACATTAACTATTAACTATTCAATCACTCAATCATAGGCAAAGTTTTAATTGGTCGATAAATTATTACGCATTCACTACAGCACAAAAATTACTGAGTCACAAGGCAAGGAGCTAGTGAAAGAACAGTAACTTACCGCCAAATGAGAAGCCGCACCAGATACAGTAGAAGTGCGTGGACCGTAAGTACTGCGTCAGCTCCTCCAACTGCTCAGGAAGCTAGAGAAAGAGAGCAGCAGTGATGAAAGTTCATATTCTACTATTTAATATAATATAAATACATTCAAATTGTCATACAATAAAGCAATCAAGTGTTCGTTGATTGTATTTCGTTATTTTTTAAGAAAAACAATCAGCAACAATACACCACTTCCCTAATGAAAACAACAACAGTGTATCATAGCAATAAAATAGTAATACTAATACACATCAATTATCAGTTTAATGTTACGGATATAATTCTTTATCCAATACTTGATACAATTTACGTCAAACTGCTTCAAAAGAAGTAGGGATAATGAAATAAATGAAAGCTATGCTATAGAGTAACAGGGTCGGTGCTATCATAATGGTGTAAAATGTAGACAAGTTCATAGTTCACATGAACTTTGAGAAATATACCATGAATTCATAAGAAGTCTAGAAACTTCATATAAATTCATCAAAAGTTTATATGAGCTAGTTCATATCATAGAAATAGAGCAGTACTGTAATATGGTACAGTCAGCTCAGCTATATATAGGCAATGTCGTACCGGCAACGGCACTTCGTCCTCTTCATCTTCATTTTCATCATCAGTACCGTCCTGATCCTCACTGCTAGCAGCCAGCAGTTGGGGAGGCCAATAGAATGGCTTTAGAGGAATATTCACACCCTAGGAGGGGACAACAAAGCAATGGCTACTAACTGTTCAACACAAGTATGAGTTGTCTTCTTGTGCACAAAAGGCATTGGCCAAGTATCGTCATTAGTGTAAGTATATATACTCTCACATAAGATTTCATGTTATTCACATTTTTAGGAAATGAATTGGATGAATCATTGTGATTATACATACTTGAGCACTGTCCAACTGTTCGCACACTTTCTGGCTGTCTCTGACGAACTTCTCGATTCTCTTATTCCGCTGCTCCATCATCTTTGTGGTGCGGAATGACTGCTGGGCTGCCTGCGCCAGTTTCCTCCTCTTCTCATGCAGCAGGTCAAACGCTTTCTTCCGCTCATCATCCCTCCGTCGCTTCTCAGCTTCCTGCCCAAGACCGCCTCTGTCAGATTTGACCTTGATACCGATAGGCTCGATTCTTCCCTCGCCTTCAATTGATAGAATAAGGGAAACGTTACAAAATTTAAATCAGAGAACATACACTAGTCTGTTACAAATAACCACCATCATCCATGTCTACATGAGTGAACTCCAAATGATGATTAGAAAATTCCCTCCCACACCCGAGATCTATATCCTGTAGTTGTGTATAAAAATACTCTCAGGTTGCGGGCGAGTTTCGCCACTCATTAGCAACATGGTCTACTTATTGGCAGGGGAACATAAATCTAGGCTAAGCTTTCAAAAAACTGCAATAGCTATCTACACTACGACTGCCTGTGGAGGCGGTGACTGATCTATCTGATAGACAATGCTTGGCAGTGAAACTGTAGACTGACAGGCCTGAAAAGTTTCCATATAAAGTATAGAGAGGCCCACAAGCCCATATACAGCATCCAGTCTAGTTATCTGCTATGTGGAAACATTGGTAACCACAGCGCTACACTATGCATGACTAATACAGAAATCCAAGCTCCCCTATTTCTCTGATGGATCATCATATACCATCATATACGCTAAAATACGAGGTCATGGGGTGCAGCTGAGTAGGGACCTTGCAACTACCACAATTTGGAAACATGGAAACAAGAGATGACAACTCCTACCGTGTTCGCTTAGAATTAAGATAGGAAACCTGCGTACATTCTACTGTTGGTTTAGACACATTATTTTTTTGACACACCTGACCTCACCTACTCAGACACCGGTAAGCATAATAAATACACAATCGTTGACATGATTGAACGCTCAGTAAAGAAAGATCAGAAATATACCACCACTACAGCCACTAGCGCCTGTTAACGCAGACCAGTTTCCCTGCGATCACTGCTTTAATTCCTCCCCTTATTTTTTGGCTAGATTTAGTGGCTGCTATCAGCTACCTCCCCCTTTTTTTAGAGCGCTTTATGCTTGGTTGCTATCAGCTATGTAGCATTTTTTTCTGAGTGGTATATAACATCAAGCAAAAGGGTTTATTAAACAGTCTCTTGGCTATATCTGGAACCAACACTCATTCTCTCTCTGTACATGTTGGAAGAACAAAGTTTTACGGCTTTTTGAAGATTGAAAGAAATAAAGTCTGTGAAGAACTATCTGACACACATGCGCAGAGATCAACACAGCCACTACAGCCAATACAATCACTACAACCACTACAGCCAATACAATCACTACAACCACTACAGTCACTACAGCCAATACAATCACTACAACACAGGATTACTGTACACTGTAAAAGTGGAAGTTTAAGCGAGAGATTTTCCCAACATGAGCATGGATAGCGAGAAGAAATGTTAGCGTTTGTGGTTTGTGGATTGAGCTCGTACCTCCCCACTGACATCATCAACATCTCTAAAGTCATGAATGTGCCTACGATCACCCGGGGTTCTATATTGATAATGAGATGACAACTCCCAAACATTTTCATGATGCAACAACTGACATAAAATGTAGCTGGATTTATCGCTAGCGATAAATATTTTTGACGCTAATGTTTCCACTTTTACACTACTCGAGGAGATAGAACACATACCTGATTTTCCGATAGCAGACCCAGGTTTATAGCCCATACGTTGAAGCAGAGCAAATCCCTTATTTGTCGAATCTAAGGATTTGTTCAGGGCTTCATCTCGATTCTCGGATTCTCTTACCTAGAGGTCATATAACATATGAGAAACAAGAGAGCATAACTCCAAGTGATTATGAGCATGAGCAGAAAGAAAGGAAAAATGTGAGGGTGAGAAACAAAGAGAAGGAGGAGTAGGGAAGAGTAGAGAGAGAGGGAAGGGAGTGATAGGGGGGAGGTGGGGAGGGCAGAGAACGAAATGGGAGAAGAGATGGGACTACAGGCTATGAATCATGTGTTGTGTGGATTTCATACATCTTCAAACTCATAATTTACCTTGATTGGCTTCAAATTATCTCTACGACTCTCAGCAGACTTCTTTTCTTGAAGTCTCTTGTGAGATTCCTTTGTACTTTTGTAAAGACCTGGCCTCACATCCCCGCTGCAAATCAAGCCACATCAAAACAATGCCATTACCACGTGACCACATGACATGACCATAGACATAGACCGTGTAAAACACACTGCTCATTCACCAATACAATCTAAATGATATATTCATAGTATAATGTCTTACTAAGGATATGTCCACATTTTACATTATAGAATCAAACCGGTACAGCAAAGAGCTAGCAGCTGAAGACAACCTACCAACTCTTGAGCACCGAATCAGACATGTAATCGTCTTCTTCCTCTTCTTCCATGATCGGTTTTCATCTGCGCAAACCTGACCTCAAACAGTAGTCGTTAGTGAGTCTCAGGTGAAGGTCTCAAGTGCAGGAGCTTCACTTGGATTTGAGCGGTACTCTGCTCCCTCCGTCCCTGTCTCGTTTTCTAAGCGGATCCTTGTTCAGTTGGGACGCTATCAATATTTCTATAACACTCCCCTCAATACTACAGATCTAGCAGATAGCACAAATGGCTTTCCAACTTTCAATTTGAGTGACGAAGAGAAGTTCACACTCACTGTGAACGCAAAGTACACTACGCACCAAAGAAACCATGGATCCTCGTTAGGCAACGAGAGTCTAATCGGAGAGGTCACATGTAATAGTGGAATATCGATGAATATCGCTCAAGTTGTAGGTTCAGTGTATGGATCAAAAGCAGGGGACGCAACTTCTAGTTACATCTGTATTCTGATACTATGGAACTATCATCTTCATTTCTGACACAATAACGAGTTTATTCTGACGCTACCACTGAAAATGAGTTTATGTGTTTATACTTATATTAATTCTTATTCGGATGGATTTAGCTGAAGCTGCCTCGTGTGTAACGGGAGTTGTCTCACGGCGATCTTGAGTGCTTCGTGTATTGAGAGGCATTGCATTGAGAAGGCCCTCTTTCTTCATAACATGGGCATTCTCACGATCGAAGACTTCCCATGAGCATTTATTAGTATGTCGTTCAAAACATCCGGTTATAGTATTTGAAGAAAGTCACTCAAGATCTTTGAGAGAGTACTCCTCTATTGTACACAACGTCTTTAGACGAGCAGCACATTTTAGCAATATAACTTTCTTTTTATCTTACCATTTCGCCCATTGAATAAATCACACGAGAGCTCTAAATGGAAGACACAGACGTTGAAGCAACTTTCAAGAGAGCAACTGACTATTTACCTCACCTCCTAGCCAAGACCGAAGTGGATAGCGATTCCTTGTTATACCTCTATGCTCGTTTCAAGCAGGCATCCGAGGGGAAGTGCTGCTCTGGGAAGCCGAGCTTCTTCGAATTTCAAGCTCGCAAGAAATGGGAAGCATGGAATTCATTGGGAGAAAAATCTCAAGCTGATGCTAAACTGGAATATATTGACAAAATATCAGAGCTGGATCCAGAGTGGATGGAGAGTGCTGGTCCAAGGAAGAGTAAGTGTCTCTGCTTTAGAACATGTTGTCGTGTGTGAAGTAATTTCTTACAGTTCTCATTCTCTGATCCCTAGAGGAGGGCTGGATCAGTGTCAGTTCTATGATCGAAGGCAGGGAGGATGCAATAGACGACAGAGATAAAGACGTGTATGACTGGTGTCGAGATGGAGATCTTATCCAGCTGAAGAGGCTGGTAACTAGGGATAATATCAATCTTCCGGATGAAATAGGTGCATGAACTTTTTTTGCAATTAGAGACCTTGTAGGCTGTATAGTTATAGTAACGGATTCGGATGCACTGTTGTATTACAGGTCTAACTCTACTACATTGGGCGTGCGATCGTGGCCATCCAGAAGTAGTTAAATATTTACTGCAGAGCTCAGCAGACGTCACATTGACGGACAGTGACGGACAGTCTGCGTTACATTACGCGTGCAGCTGTGGACGCGCAGAGATCGCTCAACTACTTCTAGAACATCGAGCTGATCCCAAAGTAAAGGATAAAGAGGGAAACACTGCACTGGATATTGCTGAGAATGACATTGTCAAAAAAATGGTGTCTAGTTGGGTATTCTGGCGCGGAAGTGGAGAGAGCTTCCAAAGTTGAGCATTTGTTTCTGTCTAAAATAGTCAAGTTCAAAATTTCAAGTTAAACATAAGATTTGATTTTATGAAAAAAGGAGATTCGGATGTTACCAGTAAAAAAAGTCCAAGAATGACAATCACCCCATCGTTATGTACTCGTAGCTGCCATGATTTCAGCATTACTTCATGGTGTAGTAGTTTAGAAGAAGGCCTGTAGTCCGGTGATCCCGCGTCCGAGAATGAGTGCGTGGATGTCATGAGTTCCCTCATAAGTGTTCACTGTCTCGAGGTTCACCATGTGACGTATGACGTGATACTCGTCCACTATTCCATTACCCCCATGCATGTCACGAGCCAGTCGGGCTGCCTCCAACGCCTTGAAAATTGAAGATTTGATGTGAACATGATGCGTCTCAATTCAGGGTTCAACTGGGTTTCATGACACGATCACACAATCTCACCTTTCCACAATTGTTCCTCTTGATCAGTGAAATCATTTCAGGTACCACCAGGTCTTGGTCTTTCAGCCTACCGACTTGGAGAGCGGCTGTGAGTAACAAAGAAAGACATCAAATAATTCCTTCCCTGCACAGCACTGACAAATGAAGGACAAATAGTTCTGTCACTGACCCTGAAGTCCAAGAGACACTTCGGTGACCATGTCAGCTAGCTTCTTCTGGATGAGCTGGTTCTGTGCTAGAGGACGGTTGAACTGTTTTCTGTCTAGTGTGTACTGCCTGGCTGCATCTATACAGAACTCAGCAGCTCCCATCACACCCCAGGCAATGCCATAACGAGCATTGTTCAGGCAGCTGAATGGGCCTAAGCAACAGAATTGAGATGTATTATGGAGAAGTCGTTTCATGCTCGATGATTGGATAGCAATTTTGGCCCTGACATGTTGTGTATGCTTACCTCCGAGGCCCTTGATGTTGGGCAGCATGTTCTCAGCCGGGACCTCCACATTGTCCATCATGATCATACCAGTGGTACTGGCTCTCAGTGACATCTTACCCTCTATCTTTGGGCAAGTCAACCCTACAGCACACGGGACAATTGACACACAGTATCGTCACGTCACAGGTTGACACATAGTATCGTCACATCACAGATTGACACATAGTATCGCCATGTCATAGCTCATCATTACACACCAGGCATGCCCTTCCCTAGTAGGAATCCTCTGACTTTTCCATCATCCTTGTCACACTTTGCCCAGACCATGAGAACATCAGCGACAGGTGAGTTTGTTATCCAAGTTTTGCTACCACTCACGTGGTAGCATTTCTTCTGCTCATCCCAGATGGCTTTTGTCATCATACCCCCTACATTTCAGAGAGTCACATCATAACAAGTTGTTTGGAGTTGCGCACTCATGCGAGTATGGGATAGGTGGATGTACCTGGGTCAGAGCCGTGGTTTGGCTCGGTGAGTCCAAAGCAACCAATCATCTCACCGCTAGCGAGCTTGGGAAGGTACTTGTCTTTCTGCTCCTTACTTCCAAATGTGTTTATAGGGTGCATGACGAGAGAAGACTGTACACTCATTGCCGATCTACATTGTACAATAAATGTACAAGGGAGCCATTGGCATGATCACAAACAATTCGTCGACTATGAGTGGATGTTGCTTCATACCCAAGCAATGCCTACCTGTAGCTGCTGTCAACTCTTTCAATTTCTCGGGCAATGAGGCCATAAGCAACTGAAGATACTCCAGCACATCCATAGTCTAAAAAAGAGTATGAAATCTCTGGCTAGATACTTTAATAGACGATTTAGAGTTCCTTGCTTCGTTCACAAGCTTGTGTAGACACATACCTTTGATAGTAGGGCCCAAGAATCCAAGCTGGCCCATCTCGGGAAGAACTGCTGAGTCGGGCTTCTCGTGTCTATTAGCCTCCATGATCCTGGGCATGAGTTTTTCCGTGCAGTATGTCCTGACTTGATCTCGCATCAAAATCTCCTCATCTGTGAGTTGGCTTTCAAGGTTCAAGGCATCGGTCCAGTCAAATTGTAGCGTTGACGCAGATCTTGACCGAAGCTTCGTCTCATTCCGGACGACAGTAGTCTCTAAATTGAGAAATAGCTTCCTTGCCGCACTTCTGATCATTTTTATGATGTATGTACGATATGTTATGAAATGGAAAACGAAAACTCTTGAGGCTGCGAGCAGCGATATCGGCGCTGCCAAAGCTTTTACGCAATAAACATCTCTCAGAAAAGTACCAGCTTGACTAGCTACTCGAGTCAACGACGAAACTATAAGACTGTGCGACTACGCCGATTAGTATGATACGTGTATGTAAGGGGGAATGGCAGATGCAAAAGCCTAGAGCTTAAAAGTCGAACTATTTTTGACCCAGATAAACATAAAAGACCTTGACCAGGTCAAGGTCTTTACCCATATGTCGATGGATTTCGGGTTATCCCCTTATCTCTTCTAAGTTAATTTATTTTTCCTGTAAACTAGAGCTCCCAATACAAGAATTGAAGATTATTTTAACTTTATAGGAGCCTGATAGAAAACTTCGACGATTGAGATGTGAAAAAGTTGTCCTAGTTTTCTAGTTCCATGCCAGTAAGTCGCCTCCTATCGTTACAATGTTCCCCCTTACCATTATGTTGCATCATACGTTATGTCCATTGCCAATGTATAACAATTCGTGAGAACTGGTCATTTCTCTTCCAATCAGACGAATATTCCATGAGACGGGTACTGAATATATACACTAGAGTGTCGAATCTGACAAAATCGATCTCGCCTGCGACAGGTCTACTGAATTCGTCTAATCTCAAACACACAAGTGATATCATCGAGTGTCACGCAGCCATCTGTAGATCGTCAAGACAAGCGGCTACTAGAATTTCGGGGTCTCGTTCAAGTTCACACACTCCCACAATGAATGTTAGTCAGCGGCAAGCTTTCAAGGACCTGTTCACCCCGGAGTTGGAGGCGCTCCGAGAGATCTGTAAACGCAACGGTATGGATATCCGTATGGCTGGCGGAGCTGTGCGTGACATCCTTCAGAACATCGTCCCACACGACATAGACTTTGCCAGCACAACAGAACCTGCTGAAATGAACAGGATATTCACCAAGGAAGGTATCCGGCTGATCGAGTATGGGAGCAGAGCCCTAGAGCATGGAACTGTCACGGTCAGGATCAATGACAAGGTATGACCAACAGAACACAGCTTATCATCATTACCTACTCTACCTATGATTTAATCTCTAACCTCTAACCTTAACCACTCTAAAATGTCTCTAATATCTGAAATATGTGGTTTCCTTCGTACCACTTTCATATCATCAAATTCGTCAACACCACAACGCTACTGCTACTACATTTATGACCGCATGGCATCTGCTGACAGTAGTCAGAGTTTTATCGCGTGACATTTCAGTAGTAGTAGTAGGAGACTAAAGACCACGTGTTTACTGCTGTCGCTACGGTTGATCTGTTTGCTGTTTAGTGTTATCTAAATGATCTACTGTTACTTTACTTAATGTATTGCGACCTGAACTGTAATGATTTCAAGTGATGAAAAAGCATATCGGTTGAAATAATAACGAAATCAGACAAACGACACTAAGAGAAGATGACTCCGAATATGACTATAATGGGCTCTATGATGAGCAACTTGTTATAAATGATAAAAATGAAACCTTGCTATAAGTACAAAGTCTAAAGTCTTATCTGCATACTGTAGAACTGGATTTGATAGCGGCGGTCTAACGACCGCGAAAATAGCGACAAAAAATGACCACTATTGTTGGAATTCCCTATAGAAATTACACCGATACATTATATAGGAGTTGTCTTCCCATTTATGGAATCGATATCGTTAGATCGGAAATTATTAGAAGGAAATGCTAACATTTCTGTCGCTATCAAATCCGGTTCTACAGTATGCATGATAATAATATTATTATAACTAAAGTACTAAGTCTAAACTGATATCTGTATATCGTTTATTGTCTATACAACTAATTAAATGTTTCATTTTACTTTAAAAAGTTTTCAGTCCCATCGTCAGCTCTGGTATTTCAATCAAGAATCTGTGTACAGGTGAATTATGAAATAACAACCACACGGAGTGATGTCACGTGTAATGGCCGACATGCTCAAGTAGTTTTCCACCAAGACTGGGAGGCGGACGCTAACAGGAGAGATCTAACCATCAACTCCATGTTCCTCGGTACAACGTGTCATTGTCGTAAGATTTGTACAAGTAACAGCTGCAATAAAAACTTTTCATAAACCGAAGTTCGTGACTGAAAACTGCACTATTTATGGCTCACATGAATATTTTCAAGATGGTTTTTCTTTTGTTTAAATTTTTTCATTTTTGTTAACGAATGCTGCCACTCTTTATCTAATTTCATGAAATTTAGATTTGCAAAACAAAGATCAGGCACAACATCACAGATATGTCTACAGTCAAAGATCTTGTACCGCAACAATATCAATTCTACGTCTTCCTTCTCAAGCAGTTGACCTGTACAGTTATAAATTTATGTAGATTTATATTCCAGATCTAGAGGGGAATCTCTACGACTTCTTCAATGGCCACGACGACCTGATGAACAAGCGGGTCAGGTTTGTGGGCGATGGTGATGCCAGAATCAAGGAGGATTATCTCAGGATCATGAGATACTTCCGGTAACTTCTCTAATCCAATGTCAATCAAATACTAGCTGGTGATTGTAAATACTGCACTTCCTTACAACTTTTCAGTGAGGTAATAACCCCATTCCAGGAGCCGACAACTCCAACATACTGGATGTTATTTTCTATGATCGACAGATTGATATCATTGATCTCCTTCATACCACTTATCTGTGTGAGGGGTGCTCATTGAGTTTTGCTGTCATGTTGACAGATTTTACGGTAAGATAAAGGCAGACCCAGTCGATCACGAGCAGAAAACTCTGGAGACAATCAGGAGAAACACAGAAGGCCTACTCGGTGAGTATCTGACTGACTTTCATTACATAACCGTGGCCTAGCTGATACGTCTGCTTACTGATGGTCTGGAGTACATTATTGTAGGCGTGGCTGGCGAGAGGATATGGGTGGAGCTAAAGAAGATTCTAGCTGGTAATTTTCCTGACCATCAGGTACACCACATCATCGATCTTGGAGTTTCTGATTGTATTGGTACGTCTGCTCTCACTCATAGGTCTACTCTCATACCTCGTACGTCTGCTCTCACTCCTCGTACATCTGCTCTCACTCCTCGTACGTCTGCTCTCACTCCTCATACGTCTGTTATCAGTCAATCATCACATGTCTGCTTCGACCCTCAATCCTGCTTCCATCATCCTGCTGCTGCCACCGCTACTCACACCTTATACATCTTCTGTCACTTATTCCTCCTTCTGTAGTTGTCTTCTCACTGTACTGAAAGGTTTTCTTATTACCCTTAGGTTTTCCAAGCGGTTGCAAATCAGAAGACTTTGCAGAAGTATACAAGAGGACAGCTGGTAAAGGATACGAGATGATGGAGGCTACTCTTCTCTCAGCTTTGTTCAAGACGGCGGATGAGGTGCGTGCCATATAGATAGACATTGTGGAAGTTATCATAACTCATCGGTTTGGTCATGTGACTAATTTCACGTAAGCTGTCGAACTCTATGGCAGGTGAATCAGCTACACAAACGCCTGAAGATGTCTAAAGCTGAGTATACCGCCATGCTGTTCATCGTCAAGCATCGGTCAATCTACCGGCGTGGCGACAGGAAGCACTACCAGGACCTGATCGTGGATGACTCCGATAAGAAGAGCACTCACGCCAAGTGCATACAGCTAGCCGCGTACATGGATGACTCGTCCGTCTACCACAGCCTGCGAGATTGGACCATTCCTAGAATGCCATTCAGCGCCAAAGTGTTTGTGGAGGCCGGAGTGCCCAAAGGCAAAGACATGACTGGCGCCGTTAACCTCATCAAGCAGCACTGGAAGGACTCAGACTTCAGAGCCGATGACGGCGAGTTGCAGCGTTATGCAACGAAACTTATTAGTGATGGCATTGTGAAAACCAAATCGTGATCTCGTTCAGTGATGTCACTGGAGGTATGTACTAGCAGGCACTGTTCTCTGATGTCACTGGAGGTATGTACTAGCAGGCACTGTTCTCTGATGTCACTGGAGGTATGTACTAGCGGGCACTGTTCTCACTTACAGCTATGATTTGTGCTTTATTTACCATTGGTTGTATTTTTCCACCCCTCAACTAATACAATGCCAGCAAATACCTCAGACAATTTTTCCAATTTCTGAAATATGAAAGGATAGTGGTTGGGCTCGTTGTGAGGCTTTCTGTCACGTTGTGTTTTAGCCTCTATGTTGAAGTCGTGGGTATAATTTTGAAACTTGTAGATGGTGTGTTGCCTTACAAATACTTGAAGTGGCTCTTGCATTATCCTTCATTACTTGGTAATAGGCTACTTGTTCTCAGCAAAGAAATTGTCTATTTTTCCACCCAGATTGTTAGAGGGAGTTTGTGACGTTGAGATATGTCACAAGTCCCATATTGAAATGCAATAAGAAAATTAGAAAATTGATTTTTGGCGCCAAACCATGAAAAAACTAGCGTGACAATCAGGAATTGTGACAATCAGGAATTTCATGATGGGAATTCAGGGATAATATATATTTTGATGTTGAGATGTATGCTTGTCACGGTAATAATGGTCATGACATTTCTCTATGTCACGAACTCCCTTTTAGTCTCAATTTCAGCATCAACAGAGTTTTAAATATGATATGATTTTTTGCTACAATCATATTTTATTAAATTCTATTTGTAGCAAAATATTTTTGTTCTGTCTGATTGACTAGTCATAGATAATCTTACAGCAGATGTGAATTGTCACATGTGAATTGTCACATGTGAATTGTCACATGTGAAGCTTCTAGCTTAGCTCAGCTATTGTTGTTGAACTAGATGCTGCCACAGGAAGCTAACTGTACTATTCTGTAGTGGTTATTATCCCATAGCAACCACAGGCTCTCAGCTAGACTCCTGACTGGAGGTTTAACTATCTCAGAACACTATCTAGAACACCTGCAGAAGATGCACATAACCAGCCGCTGCTCTATCATTGCGCAGATTGTACACTTTGTTGGAAATTAAACTAAAATAAGGCAACTTTCATTCCATACTAATATTATCCAACTCTGATGATAGCGATACTGTAGAACCGGATTTGATAGCGACAGTCTAACGGCTACGAAAATAGCGGTGAAAAATGGTCGCTATCATTGGAATTCGATATAGAAATTACACCCATTATACCTTATATAGGAGTTGTCTTCCCATTTATGGGATCACTATGATTAGATGGCTTTAGTTTTTATTTCTTGATGATTTTGAAGGAAATGCTAACATTTCTGTCGCTATCAAATTGGTTCCACAGTAGCCTGTCTTCCTATTTTTGCTGTTATGAAATTTAGCTCTACAGTAAATGATTTAAACTCCTATTGCAATCACCTAATCAAGCCTCTACTACATATAGCGTGTAATGTTGCGCTATAGCTTTATACTATTACAGTTCTATTATGTATCATCCAGTTATGAGATATGTGGTTAACTCTATGCGATGTAAGATTGGATGTGATTGATGAGTTATTACTTATTGACCCGTGGGAGCGGTGGACAGCCGGTCTGTAGAGAAGAGCTCAATATTCTTGACTCAGTCTGCCGTGAGAGCCTCCCTAATCAATGATCTCACGATTTCTCTCATCAATTATTGATACTTTCATATCCCTCAGGCTCAGCGATGTGCGCAGCGTAAATGATTGAATCAAACTCATCCACTCACTACTTGGACTCCCTTAAATACTGTAAACCCAAATATTATAGCAGACAAAATATTATACCGCTTTGCTCAAATCAACAGTATTTTTAATAATAACGCCTAGAATTTTTAGCGATTTCTTTCACGTTTATATATAGCATAAAGAGCTATAAAAAATATAGCATTTTCTCTGAGTCACTATTATAGCTATTATTGGGAGGTCGGAGGTCGCTATTATAGCTATTATTGTGAGGTCGGAGGTCGCTATTATAGCTATTATTGTGAGGTCGCTAAAATTTTTGGGTTTACAGTACCTAATTAGTATCTTATCCTTTCTCCGATCATCCAGGGAGTAACCTTTGACCTCAGCAAGGATTTGGGTATAAGACGTTCTGATCGTGTCAACACTGGCTGCTGTTTGTCAGTAATTTAGTTAGAAGGAAATCTCTCATCAGTCAGTGCTTGTGTTTCCTATACCAAAGTAGGCAGTCATTAAAAGGAACGAACCAATTAAATGATGTATTGATATATGATATCGGATCAATTGATTGTGGCTGACCAGTTTATGTTCTCAGAAAATTTCAATTAAACTTTGTATTCGTGCTGCAAATTTCTCTAATGTCTCTTCTCCTATGGAATGAAAGCAAAATATTTCACAATCATCATGCTCTATTTGCCATATCTACACTGTCATTGTGTGAATTTCGTGTGATGAATAAGGGAACGATGGTGCTGACAATGTTTTGACAAAGGAGTGCCATTGTGACGCGCGTGGAAACAGTAATGATGCAGGTAGTCATCCCTTTGATATACGATAATCAATAGATATTCAGGCTATGATGCGTTGTCATATTGTTTACCGTTTTGGCCAGTTTTTGTCATGCGGACGCCGTGCCACTGTTTACCTGAACGACGGCAGCTCAATTGACATCGCTGACTTCATTACTGGCCGGCTGCTCATCAGACGCTGTCGAACTTGTGTCGACAATATAGACACAATCAGACTGAAGGGTAAGTTAAGGGTAAGGTACGCTCACACTTACAAACACCCCAACTACAGTCAACTCGGAGTTCAAGGTACACGACAGGGACAAAAAGAACTTGTCATCTGAACAGGTACGCCTTTCAAATTAGACTTGTGGTTATACGATTTGATGTGAAGATCAGTAAATTTGAAGTTGCCTGTCGGGTGAGAATGGCTGTGCTGTCAGACTGTCTCAGAGTTTGAGTTATATTTCAGTCGGCGCTGGACTGCGCGTTATGGATATCCCTCTGCCAGATATTGCTGAGGAAGAAGACAGGATTAGCCATATTTCCTCAGAGCTCCCTATAACTGTGAAAATAGATCCACCATCCCACGATGACTGGGCCGAGTGAGTGAATACGAATTCAGTGTAATTATCTCACAGGAAATAAGTCATTTCTTGTTTTGTTCTTTACTATACAGACAACCCATTGTATACGAGTCTGATGTAAACTACATCTCTATGTCTATGTAAACTACATATCTATGGCTATGTGAACTACATATCTGTCTATGTAAACTACATCTCTATGCCTATGTGAACTGTGTCTATGTAAACTACGTCGCTATGTTGATTGCTGATTTTTAGACTGGGAATTCTGAAAGCTGGCAGGGGAGAAGCAGACAGTGCGTCTGACTACTGCACGGATGATAGTATCGGACGCGAGACGACCGTCCCAGATATCGATGATGATGAACAGTACGACACAGATATTGAACTTGACGGTCAGCATTCCATTTGCTGTCCTGACATCAAGCACTACCTCCTCTCCCTATCCGATCTCCCCCTCTCTCTCTCCCCCTCTCTCATCCTCCTTTACCCTCTCTTCCCCTCTCTTCCCCCCTCTCCCCTCTCTCCCCCTCTCTCTTCCTCCTTTCCCCTCTCTCTCTCTCTC
>ERZ1740065.819-NODE-819-length-17535-cov-11.523055_pt1 | contig 17535 bp, 4 predicted proteins | sample MGYA00581738_ERZ1740065 | MGnify/ENA primary metagenome ERZ1740065 (study PRJEB43018, sample SAMN04849749) | marine metagenome | isolation source: floating plastic debris | place: Pacific Ocean | collected 2008-09-01 | study: EMG produced TPA metagenomics assembly...
CGAGTTCACACCAGCTCACTCCAGTACACTCCCGCTCACTCCTGGACACTCCCGCTCACTCCCGCACACTCCTGGACACTCCCGCACCTGCTGATGGACGAATATTGACGGGGGAGACGATGGAAAAAGCCGCGATGGATTTAAAAAAAACACTAGCTATAATCATAATCTGGTTAACAAAAAAAACAGGAAAGAGAAGCCCAAATCAGGTTTGGGCTTGTCGCGTCTTAGCTTTTCAGCAAGGAAAAATAAATCCCCTGGTATACTTCCTTGGTATATTTCTTCTGTCTCAGGGTGGAGATGGACCATGCAATCATTTTGTGAAGGTGGCTTCACCTTCAGCGTTGAGAGAGAATGTGAAAGTTGGTCATCACTACGCGATACGTAGATTCGGCGGCTCTTACTATCACCATTTCATCATATCTAGTAAGTATATTGGATTTGACGAATCAAATAATAGGAGATCTAAATCGCTGATTATTGATCATTATGAAAAATGGATATCATTTAGATCAAACCGTAATGATCAGATACTCAGAGCTTCAACAAGAGATTGTAATCAGGCAGAGCTGGAGAATTTTTTACACTGCAGCCAATAGAAAGCCTCTATATTGTTCCTCATGAATTAATCTGCGCAGCACTGTGTGTGGCAGCTGCATCCCCTGGCACTCAAGATGCCAAATGTGAAGTGACTGAATTATTTTTCTGGTTTAAGTTGAGTATCAAACTAAGCGACCGACGAAAAAACATGACCTGGTACATCAGACCCATAAAACAGAGAAATCTAGACTTTCTGAATTTTAATGCTTCAAGTATTGAGGATATCTCTCAGATAGGAACCGCTCGTAAGATGAAGAGTTTCGTCTTGTAACTGCCATGTATCTTTCTGAATGTAGAGGTCTGGCCATTACGATTGCGGGTGAAGGTACTTCACTACACTGGCTCTCCATCTACATACCTGTTGACTGGGTTCTCCTCACCCGGTGAGGTGAGTTCGTTTTCATTAAATCTTAAAACTTCTCTTATGATATTTATTCAGAAAAAGACAAAGAGAAATTTAAAATGAGACTCAAGTGAATGAAAAATAATTGAATAAAATGCTTCCTTGCTGAATTTAGGTTTGCTGTGTATCTCCAGGGAATACTGATGCGCACGAGACATGCACCTTATAGGCTTGGTAACACAGCGATGTTGTCCTGTCTTGGGATTTAGTCATTCTCCTGATGATATGTGTGCATGCGGCACATGTGTTCACATGAGGACACGTTCAGATGCGTTCAGGAATGCACGTGCACATAGCTTGGGTGTTATGGTCTTCACTCTGCTTCCGCAAAATAAGGCACTAAATATTAATGCATTCTCTCTGTACTGCAGCTGATGAAAGCTGCATAAAAGCTGAAAACCTTAATCTGCAGGTCAAGGAAGAAACGGTGGAACTGAAAAAAAAAAGATTTCTTTGAAATAGGGAAACTGTACAGGGTAGATAATCCATCATACCCACAGACCGAAGCCAAGCTGAGATGTAGGATAGCGGTGGCAAAGAAGAGAATAGGAGAACAAAAATATCGAATGTCTCGTAATAACTGTGAGCACTTTGCAACGTAAGTGGCTCTCTCAATATTGTGGTACAGGAGCCGTTGAGACTTTAGGCTCGGCAAAGGTGTGAAATTCGTATCAAGAATGGCTTGCAAGGAAGCGTAGGGAGTACAATTAAAATTGAACTAAGCCCCTCCCCCTCCTGGTAAGGACACCGTGTCATCGCTAGCACAAATTTTGATTAGCTAGTGGAATATTTTCCTGGCCAAATCAAAGTGCAACTATTAACAATGACTACGGGATCAGTATTAATGATTCACGAATTATTGTACTCCACTGCCTTGTAGTGTACATAAGCATCATATGTTATTTTTTGTGTCTGAAATGGATTACTGCCTTGTAGTAGCATGTCTTACGTTTGAAAAAACCAACAACATTATCTGGAAAAAACCATATTATATGCTAAGCCAAAGCCATCATCAAATATCTCCAATTTTGTATCTGGATACACATTCTAATGATGGAAAAAAGGCCTAGTGATTGCGTTAAGATGTGAATGAAATTTATTACCTTCTTTCAGCTGGGCACTAATGGGTGTTGCATACTGCGAGCAACTAAAAACAGCTGGTCCACTGAAGAGCTCAGTGGTTGAGAGGTTGACAGACACAGAAGTAGTAAAAAGGTATTTGATATGTTTGTGATTGCACCAAACATGATAAGTGTCTAACATTCAAGTTAGAGTTCATACATGCTCATACAACATGTGTTAATGTTTTTGTTTGTATGCGTATTCGTTCCTTTTACAACATGTTAGAATGTCAGTATTTGTTTCTCATTATATCCTCTTTTATACAATTTTAAAATGTGAGTGCAAGTTGTACTGTAGAGCCGGATTTGATAACAATTTGTAGTAATGTTGAAATATGTCTGCATTTGAAAGAATTGAAGTTGCTATATATTGGAACTTTGTCATGTAAAGTCAGCTTCAAAAAAGGAATGACCATCTCAAATTTACAACACACATGTGCTATTTAACTTTAGGCTAGCGATTATGTGTCATGCTACTGGTGCTCTTCGATGCTTGTACTGTTTGAAGGCTGCATAGCATAGACATTAGTGCTTTATATCATGACGAATCCAACTTGCACTCATTCCAGTTACTCAGGGATCTCAACTATTCAGATTTAATCTTTACTGTTCGAATTTTCAGCTTGCTTAGGATGAAAGGACGGATTTCATTTAGCATAAGGATTTTCATTGACTTACTCGGATTTTTGCCTTATAGTTTGGATTTTTGATGTTTTCACCCATTTCCGTTGGTAAAATGATGCCATAAGTAAGCAACTTGTTTCCAAGTATCCCCAAAATAAATTGAAAGTCAGTTTTTTATGTTGAAAAACTATAAAAGTATGATAATAATATGGCAATTCTCAGCTATTCATGGCACTAAGATATTGCCAAATGTAAAAATTTTTCTTGATGACATCATGTCACCTCCTGTAAAGATTTTTTATTGACTCAGGTGGAGAACCCTGTTACTGCGCACTTTCAATGTCAGATGAGATTTCACTGATTCTTTCTGATTCGTTTCTAATAATCTCATATAGCCTTATTATGTTATCATTATTTTTATGACTTTTATTATTCTTATTACTATTACTATATTGTAGTATTTTATTCTTGATTTCAGGTTGATTTTAAAGTTCATCAAAGATACGGGATGTGCATCTACTGAGATTGGCATAAAGCAGATAATCAAGGAAGTTTGCCCTGATGTCTTTGAACAGTTTATCAAGGGTGGTACAGCGAGGGGGCTCTCTGTTCCTCTTCAAATTGGTAAGCATGATCTCAATAGCATTGGAAATACTACTTTGCTGCAAAATCTTTTTACTATGGTGAATAAACTGGTGTTTTGTTGGAAATCGCGCCACAATCCTTGCTTGATTGTGATGTAGTAGAACTCCTATCACTATCTAACAATAGCCTTAGCAAAAGCAGCATCATAGGTGATGATGCAAGAAATATTATACAAAGATCCGAATATATAAATGGTGTTTGTCATTCTCCTGTTAATTTTCTCGCTCACTCCCGCACCTATCCACGCTCACTCACGCTCACTCCTGCACACTCCAGTATTTTAGCTGCGAGAACTTAGGGCAAAAACCATAACTACTTGTTTCCTAATGTTCTCATGTAGCCATTAGCCATGTCTTGCTGAGCTGAGCTCAAATATGCCTAAATCCCAGCCGTAGGGGGTAGGGGAGGGGTTGAGCTATGGCTTCTCAAAGTTCAGAAAAACTTAACCTCCAGAATTTTCAGCCTCTCAGGTTGACAGGTACGCCTGCACTACTCTCAGTGACTGGATTCAGAGGCAGGCATTGAACACGCTGACTGCTTGTATTTTTCTCACCATGCTGTATTGAGAGCTACTTCTTAGATAGAAAAACGTAGATAAATGATTTATTCTTTAGGAGGCACGGTACTGGCTGAACTGGCTATGCTCGCATATGAGCTCAGGAAGATATGGCGGGACTGGAAGGATGGGAAATTCACAAGCAAGTCAGAATACGGGAAAGCCGTAGTAAGTGAAGACATACGTATGTTAATTAACGCGTATACGAATATTCATCGATGAAATACTCGACCATAATCAGCAGCAGTATCCGTAATAATAATTAACACAGATAATAGAATATAAAATGCTTATTTATTAAGTACTGAGGTCTTCAGAGACAGAATAGACATCGATGTTCGATAGCAATACCAGGTTTAACAAACTTAAAGCCTCTGACCACAGGATTTGACTCTAAAATTTAAGACTGGGCCGCACTAGCCTCATTTTAACCCGTCAGTCATGGACGACAGTTCGCAGTAAACGACAGCAGTTTTCACGCTAGACGTTACTCAGCGATGTAATTCGTAAACAAACTGGGAAGCCAATCAGTGATTTCTTCAAAATATAAGTCCTGTTTAGAATCTAATGACGAGTGCATATTTTTCTTCAACTCGGCAGCCAATCAAACAGCACTTTGCCATAATGTGTCATTCGAAATTCTAACAAAGTCGTGTGCTGCAGAAAAAGCTGTCAGTTGAAAGGTAAAAATAGAAAGGAATGAGTGCTGACCGTGACTGAGAGATGAAAATATGGCTAATATGGCCCAGCCTTTACAGTCAATTCCTGGGGTCAGAGCTTAAAGTTCAAAGCCAATTCAAGTCATGGTGTCAATGAGTCTGAAGTGACCACAAAATGGTCAATTTAGCAACTAGAGTCAAGTTATATAACTGTAGTTCCCAGCTCTGCCTAGAAGCGCTTTGATGGGGTAAAGGCGAGACATATGGCAGCTGCTAGACGAATGTGCTACTAACCTCAGAACTACTGACCTACGGACGGCATTACATGCAAATACTTCCAAATATCATAAATATTTCATGGTTTCATCTCAAAGGCTGCTGTAAAGCTGGGCACACACCTAAATTATTATAAACTGATCCCAATCCTACACAGTGGAAGTAGCAAGCGTGAGGCGGGTTTCTGCCAGTTGGCTTTGCTCATCTCCGATTGGATGGTTTGTTGGTGACGCCTTAAGCCTTGGTGACAATTATCATCAAGCTACAGACTTAATGGGTATTTGAATAGCACCATTCTTGATGAGAGCAACATATCTGTTTCAAAGTTGATCGCTGCTATTGCTCACACAACTTACCTAAAGCTAGGAGCACACCTACTCGTAGGGCGAGCTGTAAAAGCCGTAGTCACGGTGCAGTTTCAAGTGAACATAAGCACACATGATGATCATACAATACCCAGCGCTGTTCAAAGCAGCCAATCACATGACTGGTCATGCTCAAGCCAAATAATCAGTCCGAAGTGACATAGCAAACGAAGACAATAAATATGCTTGAACCCATTCTGAATGGTCCTAAAACTGTCTCGCAGCCATCATTTCTATTACATAGGCGTCAGATCGCGTCATAATCACATAGGTGTGGGTAGGTGTCCACCCATCGCTACAAAATTTCCTTAATCAACGATTAGGCTCCTGGCTCGTGGTCTTCAGTTTTAAGCAAAGTTTGTTCTATGCCATCTAAAACAGCAGGCATGCTGACCAGAGTGTGATTACCTCAGCATCAATATGTAACACCTCCAGCTAACAGTCACTACAGACATAATGATTTTGTGTGTCATGGCATACAACCCAATGTTACATCGGTTTCAGTTGATGGTATTGGCTGGATCAGTTGGATCACTGGGCGGCTCATTTCTAGGAATGGCAGCTGGCAGTGTACTGATTCCAGTTCCAGTTGTTGGTGGCATCATTGGATCACTCATTGGAGGATTAATTGGACGGCTGATTGGTGTAATTACTGCATCACTTGGTTACTACTTGAAGGTGAGTAGCCTTGGTATCTTGTACACTTTTAGATGTTATGCCACAGCTAAGCTGGTTTCAATGCACAGTTTTCATCAAAACTTTCGTACCTGGTGCTCACACCGAAAGGAGGTTGAAAAAATACCAGCAGTTTGTTGGGTTCATGAGGATATATTGACCTCTTAGTTTGGTCTTTGGAGAGTTGCTTTACTTTTGGTGGTTGATGTGTCGACTGGACGAGTTAGTAGCTGAACACAGAATACCTTTACTGTTCATCACTGCCCAGATAGGAATGAATCATCTTCTAAGAAATTACCTTAGTTTAGTTGAATTAAGTTGTTTCATTTGTTGTAACTGCATTAAAAATGGTTGATCGGATTAAATGAAAATGGGTTAATGGTACTTCTCTGTGTAGAGATGTTTAGTATTAAAGATTAGGTAAAAGACTGAAAGCATCTGCATCAGCAGATTTCTTCACTGAAAGTTTCCATTCAGTGATTGTAGAGGCAGGTCAGGTTCTATGTAATATATATGTATCTTTTTTAGGAAAGAATACAAGGGTGGCATAGATCTCTCCTCAACAAATAATCCCTTCGCAAGGCTTCAATTTGTAGATGAGAGAGCTGACATGTATGCCTGTGGCATAAATGATCTTCAATTTTTACTCTTCTATTGATTGGCGCGCCCGGATTGTGTGGTGGTGTAAAGCCTATGTTAGCCTATGCACTTATTATGCTTTCACCGCACTTATGCCCAAGCTTAACACCGGCATTTGTGACACGGCCGCGCCTATCAACAGAAGAGTAAAAAATGCCGAATGATCCACAAAACTATTGAAATACTATCAAAATAACTGTGATAAAAAATACTAAACGAAAGCCATATCTGCCGTTAGCTGGCCATTGTTGGTAGATGTTTTATATACATGTACATGCACACTATATTTTAACAGATTTTTTGAAACAAAGAAAATGTACCGGGCATAAACCATTTGCTGAATGGTCAGAATGTCGTAAACAATGTACTCAAGTCTGTCAACGTTGAGAAGTGAAGGAATAGGTAGCATTTGAGCGCCGTCAGGTTGACTACATATTTTCTCCACTGTTAGCTGAAGATTCTGAACATTTGAGTTTATATGCATGGGCCAAGTGTATCAATACCTCTATGCAACTAATCACTTGGATTTGTACAAGCATTTCAACTGCAGTGTGCTGATTCATTCAGCCCTTCGTAGAAAAAAGATTTGAGGTATGGTCCGCTTGTGGAATATTTAGGTGGATCCCATGAGGATCAAATTTTGCTGAAGAACTGGAGGTAAAGATATGTCAGTTTGTCCCAATTATGAAACATTGTTAGAGACCGCTCTGGATCTGATCCTAGGTAACATGATTTTTCAATAGCCGAGCAAGTGTTTCTCATAGTCCATTTACCAAGTGCAGTTGTGCGGAGGAAGCAGGAAGATAATCAGGAATGTAACAGCGTCTAGCTTGAATAAGCCTTACCTTATCTTGGGTGCATTTACCTTTTTTATCTATTATTAGTCATGGGAAAAACCCGCGCTTGGTTTCACCCTTAATAAGATTGATAAGAGGTGGCACGGTTTTTGTGAATCTCCCGTCGTTCCGCACACACCTGTCCGCAAGCTCCTGCCTTTTTGAACGCCTAGGCTCCAGAGCCATTGCTAGCAAACTCCTGATATAGCGGGAGCAGGCGTTCGTGCGCATCGAATAGTGAGCCTGCAGGAGTCACCTTATCTTGCTCGCTGGCGCGACTCTGCTACCAGAAAGCATGCTCCCGCGCAGTGTTGTTTCGGTTTCACCAGCTACTCGCAGCGTCTATTGTCACTCGCAGTTCTCATACTTGCGTTCCAGTTTGTTGAACAACACATTGTTTACTCATACATCTCCCTAAGTACAATGAGGTGATCTAAGCCTTCAGGGTGAAGGTCAAATTTGAGATTACCATACTAGACAGCCTACCGATCTTCATGAAGAGGGTAAGTTCTCTTTCATTTCAATGCATACATTTCTTTTCCTGTGTTCCCTATTTTTGACTTAGCACATGAAGAAAGCTATTTGAGACAAGATCTTATGGTAGGCTCACTTCTTTGGAGAGATTGTATTCGTAATAAAAGAAGGTATGATCATAAGTTCCAACACCAAAACATTCTTGTAGCGGTTTTGTGTATGTTCTCTAATCTTTAAATACTTAGTACTGAATGCTAAGTACTGAATGCTAAGTACTGAATGCTAAGTGCTGAATGCTAAGTACTGAATAATAAGCACTGTATACTAAGTACTGTATACTAAGAAATATCATATTTTCTCAGGCTATGGTACTGGGCGGATCATCAAGATAACTGGCTGGATCTATTATTGGAACAGTTATTGGTACCATATTGGTACCAGGTGGCATTGGCTGTGCTATCATGGGATCATTCATCAGAGGGCTAGTCGGATGAGCGATAGGCACATTCACTGGATGGCTTGGTAGCCGCTGCAGGGTCAGCTATTTGTTGAGTTTTTGAGGCTCTACACACCTTTTAGTTCAAGGTATAGTTTCCTTCAGTAACTTTAATGGGTCCATGATGGTTGACCAACATCTGCTCCCACTCTTCCATCGACCATCAGATTCAGTGCGACATATGTACGTTACTCTCTATGCTTGATGTGCTCACTGGATGAGTTAGTAGATGGGGAGAGAAAAATATATTTCATCTTACTGATCGCCTCTGCCTGGATAGGAATGACTCGCCTTAGAAAAGTTACAGCCCCACATCGACTCATGTTTTCACCTATGTAGTTTCCACTCAGTTAGCGACTACGAAGTTAGCTAGTACGGAGTTAGCTTGTACGGGATTAGCTAGTACGGAGTTAGCTAGTACGGAGTTAGCTAGTACGGAGTTAGCTAGTAGGGAGTTAGCTAGTACGGAGTTAGCTAGTACGGAGTTAACTAGTATGGTATATCAAATTTTGTATTTTCCTTCTGGAGATGTGGAACAGACGGCTACCAAGAACACAAAAGCCATAACTGAGGTAGAATGAGAGAATCGTCTCTGCAGGATGGCTGGACTAAACGCTTTCTACTAAACTGATGGAATTAGTAACTTGCATCTACAGTCCTACATTAGAGCACTACCCACAATTATCAATACAATATGGGGCCCATGATCCAAGCAATAAAACATGCAAAATTCTAATGTCCTTTCAGTCACATAGATAACGTATGAACAAGACGTAGAGGCAAATCGCGTTACTTTAGAACCGGATTTGATGGCAACGGTCTAATGGCTGTGAGAAGAGTGGATAAAATTGATCATTCGTTGAAATTCGCTATAAAATACCCCCATTATACCTTATATAGGACTCGCCTTCCCATTTATGGGATCGATATTGTTAGATCACAATCATTTTTATCTTTTGATGATTTTGAAGGAAATGCTAACATTTCTGTCACTATCAAATCTGATTCTACAGTATTCGGCATGCTGTCAACTTCAAATTTGAGTCAAATGAATTGCTATGAGGATAGAGATGCCTGATGAGTGTGGTGCAGTTGCCAATAGAGGGCTGATTGAATGGCTTGGGATCATATTGGAGCGAATGAAAATTATAGAGGTAGTAAAGATGGTAGAATTAGTGGGGTGAAGACAAAGATTGATCAAGTAGCATCGAAACTGCCCTGAACCAACAACAGTGAGAGCATGATGACAACATGAACTTTATGACCTTAATCCATTGAGCTAGCAGATAATATTTAATGCGTGACATAGGATACAAATTTTTGCTCATATTTGCTCATTAAGTTTCTTTTTAATTTTCCCTCTGTATATGGCGTCGAAACCATAGAGACATTGGTTGATGCATGGTTTTGATGCAATAGGTTTGCGTTCTGAAGTCAGAGAAGGAATGAAGAGATACCTAGGAAGCTGAGAGACAAGTAGAAAGAAATAAAGAGAGGGAAAGTGGGCAGTGCGGCGGATTGAGATGGAGGGATGAGCTATTAGACGTGGAGTGAGAAGGATGATGAGTGTAGAAAGGATGAGAGAAATGATAGAGATGATGAGGGTAGAAGGGAGGAGAGAAATGAGAGAGATGGTGAGTGTAGAAGGAAGGAGAGAAATGAGAGAGATGGTGAGTGTAGAAGGGAGAGGAAAAGGATTTGATGTCATGAATAAAGATCCCAAGCAAACATAGTAAGGATTTAGAAACCTTTGGTTGCTTAAAATTTTATTCAATGGCAATTTGGTTTTGATCTTGAATGCATAAAAAGAATGCAGCATGTTTCTTAGTCGTAAAATGATATAGTCGCACAATGAAGTACTAAATGTGAGAAAGGATAGCCCATATGATATTAAAAAGGCAATAGATTGGTGCTAATGATTAGTAGATATACCCTTGGGGTGATATGTTAGTGATAGAGTGCCTCAGTCATATCCAATCGCAGTGTGCAGTAAGTGTGAATCTGGTCGGTGAAATCAGCAGTCCTGCAAACATCAACATCTAATATCTTTGATCTGAGCTCATGTACTATCGGTGAGTGTACATCACTAAATTCTTATATGCACAAAGCAATCACTTAGTTGATACTCAATCTACTTTTTTCCAAATATGAATACAGCATAGGTACATACATATGAATGTAAAATATTGAAGAAGTGTGTGTTCACCATAACTAAATGATATCACCTATGACGTTCTGGTCACCATAGTTTCGATCTAAGTTTTCACATAATTTCTCACTCCCGTTGAGTGTTTTCTCATTGCTATGATACTATGGCAGCCGCATCAATGTATAATAAAGAAATACGCTCTAGTTGGTGCATTTATTCCTACCTCCATTACCTGAATTCATCAATATGGATCACTGGCGGTTTGGGCTGGAGGAAACCTCGCAGCTGTTCTTCAACTTCACCATTTCGGATTCCAAGTCATCTATTTCTTTTTCAAAGGAGTTTCCGGCAGGGCAGAGTTGTTGGTAAATCTTGAGCGCTTCACTCACCGACGTCACAGCATCTTCTACATTTCCCAGTGCCCCCTGGACTCGAGCAATATCTCTGTACGATACGGCCACTTTCACGTTATCTGCTGACAACATCTGGTGTTGATTCAAGTTGCTTTTGAATGAAACGAGAGCTTCTTCATTGTCACCCTTGCATTCATGAATCTCTCCAATCAACGCATGACATTCAGCAACGTGGGTGTTAGGCTCTCCTATAGATAACTCCACGCTAGATGTCAAAGCATGATTGGCATACTCGAGGGCGTCGTCAAACCTTTGCACACGTTTTAGAACAGCACCTAGTTTTCTGCTAACGTAGGCTTTGTAAGTGGTTGAGCCATCCGGGTTAAGGCTGACATTCTCGTTCCAACTCTTCACAAGGTAATCCACAGCCAATTCAGGATTCTCCAGAGCATCATAGTCTTCACCGATGTTGCAGTATATAGATGCTTTAAATCTATGAGGCTTGTCTCCGTACAGTTCATTGGCTTCTTCCTGTGCCTCTAAGTGATGACGGAGTGCTTCACCAACATCCCCCATCTTCCTGTGCACAGTTCCGATGGCATCATGCAGAAATACTATTCGATGTTTTGCCCAACCTGTCTTCGAACGAACGGCTTCCCCTAATGCATCCGTGTAGGATTCCAAAGCATCTGCGTAGCTACCTTGCTCTGATTGGATTTGAGCAATCAAAGTCAACAAATCGGTCACCTTCTTCCTGGGCTCTCCTCTACTCGACTGCCTGACCAACTGGAGTGCTTCTTCAGCATGCACCAGAGCACCTTGGAGATGTCCCATGCGCTTGTGGGTGAAACTTATGCTACAGTGGAGGGAGACAGAGGTGAAGACAGATGATGGGATTTGTCTTGTGCTCATTAGATCAATTTGCGTTTCCAAACTCTGTTCATAGTAGTCAAGGGCCAGTTTGTCTTTCCTCCATGCTTTGTATATATCACCAATTTGCTGCAGAGAACGTGCGGTGTTCGAGTGTGAATTTCCGCGGAATCTATGTCTGTTCAACTCTAGGCTCCGAAGACCATGTTCAAGTGCTCTGTCATATGACCTGAGCTTGAAATGGGTAGAACTGAGCAGACCATGAGAGGCGACAATGGAGGGATGGGCAGATTCTCCGAATACCTGCATTCTTATTTTCAGACCTTCCTCAAAGTGTGCAAGAGCATCACTCTGGTTTTGTGAATCCGTGAGGATTCTGCCAATGCTGTCATGACTGAATGCAATCTCTGTGTGTGGGTGATCGCCATACAGTTGCTCTCTCATTCTTAAACTGTTCTCACTGGCCTCCATAGCAACTTCCAAGTTTCCCTTTCGTCTTTCAAGTTCACCGATACATTGTTGTACATATGCCACTTCGGCATTAAGAGTGTCACCAAAAAGGGAGTCACACATTTTCTGACATCTTTCAAAGTAGTCACCGGCTCTTTCAAGATTTTTTAGCATCATGTGAGTATATCCAAGTTTTGTGCAAGCATATGAAATGTCCACATGGTTCACATTGCCATACAGCTCCTGGTACATGTCCAAACCCCTCTGGTAATACCTCAGTGCAAGACGAGTGTCTTCATCCGCACAGAGAACTCTGCCATAAGTGATGCATGCATCAGCCACATCCGGATGCGGCACACTCTCATCAATGCTAGCTAGGCTTGTGCTGTTGTGTAAAGCAAGGCACAGATTTATATATTCCTCAGCACAACATCTTGCCGCCTCAATCTCTCCCAACTTCATCAATACTAACGTTTTCCTACGGAGAGAGCCAAGACAATCAGAGCTTTTCCCAGCGCCTTGTAGGGTTTTTTTATCTCAAGGCTGTTCTCCACACTTTCACGGGAATCAGATAGTCTTCCTGCTTTGTACTGTATCTTTGCGAGATCCTCCCATGCCAAAGCAACGTCATGTGTGTTCGTCGAGCCAAAGATCTCACTGTACATTTGCAGCTTTTCTTTGTAGCAGTAACAGGCTTGCTGAAATTGACTTTTCTTCTCAAAAATCTGTGCCTGCCATGTTTTCTCTCGGCAGAAGTTAGCCAATGGGTTAGTGTCAGATTCATCAGACATTTGTGCCATAGCCTGTTGGATATCTTCGTACCTCGCGCATTTGAGAAGCGCTGTCAAATAAATGTCCTTCAAACTGTCATCCGTTCTGTACCACCTGTTCTTTTCTTCACCAATCAGATCAAGCATCTTCACATAGTCCTCACAGTAAAAGCAAACAAGAGCAACCAAAATTTCTTCGTCAATCTGCACCTCAGTTATGAGTCTACTCACGCCATTGAGAGCATGTGACAAGGTGGACTTGAGAGGAATCAAGTGAAAAACCAAAGATGTCAACAGTTGTTGAGGAAAGTGCCACGGAGTTGGGAAAACCAATGAGTCTTTCTCTGGTTTTAACACAGATATGTGATTGACTTGCGACTGATGGTGGGTGTAAGCCGCCAATCGAACATATTGAGCTGTAGCAAGAGCAAACTTGAAACTGCGCGAAACTTCTTTGGAGAACAGCTTCTTCTCAGTCATTATGTCGATGGCATCCCAGGATGAACTCGCTTGCACTCGGTTGATGATTTTCAGGTCGTGTACCAGGAGAGAGGGATATCTGTAAATACCGGTCTTCAGATTGATGAGTTTTGTGATGTCATCGGTAAAGTCAAAATCAAATTTTCTCATGTCACTGGTGAGCATGTTCGCCGAAGCAAGTAGCCTTCCCTTGCTGGGAGACACCAGATCCAGCGCTGTTCTAAACCGCTTATGAATCACCTCATTTCCAGCGACATGTTTAGTAAACGCCATCATTGCAGAGAGGTCACCAGAAATTGATCTCTCATTATCTGGGTTGTTGAAGACTTCCACGTAGTCTTTCACCATCTCTTCAACCGTCTTTATGAATCGATTCTTTGGTTGGGTACCGGAGCCATTTCCTGTTGGAATGTTGCCGGCGTTTGGAAGGAGGCCGTCAATTTTAAACCCGTTGATGCATGTGTCTTCAAACCATCCGTCCTGACGTAACTCTTCGATGTTCATGTATTTCAAGTTCGTCTCCCTGAGATTGCTTATCAAGAAATACATAGACATCGAAAGTGTCTCAAAGTAGCGGACTATGTCCACTGAGGATCGCTCGATCAGTATGAAGAACTCCAGGTCACTGTAGGGAGTTGTCTCCCCCTTTGCAGCTGAACCCATGGTAGCCAGTGAAAAGTCACACGGTGGTGTCCCACAGACCTTGATGGCGTATTTGACAATGTCCCTTGTGAATTCAACCACCTTTTCATTACACTGTTTGGAAATTCTTGTCAAATTTGTGATCCATTTTCTTGCAGTTACCTTATTTCCATCACTCTGAAGGTTTCCTGGCAGACAGTCAAACTCATCAACGATTGGTCCAACTTTATTGAGTTCGTCTTCCATCCAGCTCCTGAGACCTGTGAGATCGGTTTTCAGCTTCTCTGTAATAGTCTTCTGCTCCTCACAATCAGTATCTGGACACAAATCACCCCAGTACAGGCACTGTATGTTGAACGCTTCCTGTGCGAAGGCATCTGCCTTATCGGAATCTTCTGTCTCTCGAGCTGCGCACGAGTTGTAAAGTGAGTGAGCCTGAAAACCACAATTGTCGTTGTGAAAACTCTACCAAATGATTCAGTAGAAAAAAATCAGTTTGAAAGGCATTTACGAAAGCACAAGAACATATTTTTTATGTCCCATATGAAAATGTGTTCCTATGGTGAAATGGAAAATGCAGCACACGTTGAATGCTGCAAGCAGAACCGCGCAAACAGTACAACAGGGATGGCATTATCGCGGCACTTTGTACTACAGTTTTGACATGTCTGACGAGATTTTCAATTGAATCCTCAGCTAAAAATTAAAATACTAGAGCTTGATCGGTGTGTGAGATGAGAGCTTCTTACAACATTAAAAAAGCTATAGAGTATTATAGAATATTGAATAATTATAACTATAGTGCTTGCACTAACTGCAGCGAATGGTCGCATGTTTCTGTGGTAAATTTAATTGATTTATTTCACATAGCATTCTGGATGGCTGACCTCAGCACGTATAATTGCTGATTTAATACTTAATTTGCTGAAGTTATTATCTATTTGTATATATTTGTGTATCACATGAGAAAGTTAGAAACACCTGGCAATTGATGCAAAAGTCCTCGCATCTCAAGATGACACAGAATGTGTCGGATATTTTGCAATGCATAGCAGTTAAAAGATGTCAGAGAAGTACTAAACTTTGAGTTCTCTCTCCCTCTACTAGCTTGAAATTGAGAAATTCCCCCCTCCCGATCAATCTGATAATGTTTGCCAGACGTCACTTGTGTTTATACTCTGCCGGATATACCTGCCTCTAACCTGCAGATTCACCTCATTTATTCCCCAACTATTTGAATCGATCATCTAAATTTAAATTAAATTTGATTTAAAAAGTATAAAACGGATAACGGACAAAGAAGATGTGATGAAAAAAATGAAGAAATAATGAAACGAGTTACCTTCAACAAATCTGTCCAGTTCATTCCACCATCCACATTATCATACTTCTGTCGGTAGTGCTTAGCCAACTCCTCCAGGTAAGGCACTTGATACCTCAAGTCAGCTTTCCCTCTTTGCCTGTACGCCTTTTTGAACTTTTGGATTTGTGTCTGGATTTCTGGATAAGAATTGGAACATGTCCATATGGGTGGTGGTTTTTTGCTTGCAGGATCAGAACATTATCTACGCAAAGCCTGACTTTCATATAGCTGCTCAAGCTCTGCCAATAAAGCCACAGCGTGCGGAGGTGATATGGAAGCGTAGTAGCTCACACTTTCCACTGCAACTTTTGAGAAGTAGACTTCAGGTCTGCTTTGCCTAACTGCTACTGTGATTCATTCGGCTGTCCTCCGCCTGTGGCTAGATGCAGGAGTAGATTTACGATCAAAAGTTCTATTGAAACATAACCGAGACCAAGTTCATAGCCACATAATGAGTCGCTGATGTACTCCTAATGGTTAGGTATCCATGCGGTCACTATCTTAAGGCCGAAGCCACCGATTCAACACCAAAAACAACACTGAATTGGTCGCTTGCCTGGTTCCACAACTAATAATATTCCGTATAACATTTGAGTGGGTTGCGTGGATGGATTAGGTGCTTTCATCGCGTAAGATAATGAGTGACTAGCTCCCTGTGAATAGCCTTTAAATATTGATACCTGATGCCTCAGCAAGCGTTGGTGTCTCGGGTGCTTCTAAGCTGTGGAAGAGAACCGTCTCCAGCTCCGAGGACTGGCTCTTGAATACAGGAGTAGCCATATCGGTGGGATCAGTATGCTGTGTAGCCTACAGTGATAATACGGCATGGTGGTTACAGGGTGTCACAGGGGTTACACGCTTACACGCTTTAATATAGCTACGCATATGTGACCCCGGCTGACATAATCAACCAGAAGTCAAATTTTTGCATTGGTCTGAAATGCCAATTAAACATCCACTAAATTATTTTTGTTTTTATAAACGAACCATCAGTGGGGAGGAGGGAGGATGGGAGGGGGGTTGGACATGGCTTCATTCTAATATTCATACCTCCCCCAATATTCAAGCTAGACCCTTTAGACAAACTTCATTTGAAAGAGGAGGAAAAGGAGCATTTAACACACTTATAAACAAAGAATGAAAGGTTTTCAATTTTTGGTTTATTATGTCAGCCGGGGTCACATATGCGTAGCTATATTAAATATTGGTATGCATATGTGACCTATGCGACCTATGCGACCGTACACATATGAGTATTAATACGCGATATCCACAGTTTTCCTGCAAGTAGATCATATCCTAGTGTGATTCATATTTATTACGGAAAGATTAGGGCTGTAACGATGTATCGATTGGTTCGATCAATCGAGTGATTATTAGCCTCAAGTTGGTTATTTTGATTATAAATTATTACGGAACAAACACTCAGTTAACCGACGGCCGCCATAAAGAACATGAAACCTTATTCCATCACATTTAATGAGTGCAGTACTCCCATTTTGCGCTGGGGACACTAATTCTCGCAATGTGGGTTTCAGGTTACCACATCATGGCAGCCGATAAAAAGAAGTCGGTAGGTGAGAACATTTTCATATATTGCTTCCAACCATAAACTGTATCTCTATAAGTATATTGCCATAATCAATACCATGCTAGGATCAAGCGCCCAAAATGCCGTTACTAATAGCGCATGGGATCACATCAAGTCATGATATTTCTCAAACATGATAAGTTCTGATCCGTCGTACGGACACTGAGACGCTGTAGAAGAAATACCACAGCCATAGAATCATTCAACTTTGGTGTTAATTGACAAAGATAAAACTACTCAAGCTTGATACAGCATGTTAGGAGTAGAGTAGAATAGACTGATTTCCAGCTATTCTCGGGTACTCCTCCAAACTTGGAGTTGTCTTCACCATGAGGGCATCAATTCATGTAAGTTATAAGGGGATTCTTCACATAAACTGTCATAGCTCCCAAGCCAATAGGATTGTTTGGCTGGATCCTGACTATGTCGCTCTGATGTCTATGCACTGTATGCTCAGTGAGTCGGAGTAGGATGCTGAGCTTTCCTAGTTTGCATATG
>ERZ1740065.820-NODE-820-length-17528-cov-12.581125_pt1 | contig 17528 bp, 17 predicted proteins | sample MGYA00581738_ERZ1740065 | MGnify/ENA primary metagenome ERZ1740065 (study PRJEB43018, sample SAMN04849749) | marine metagenome | isolation source: floating plastic debris | place: Pacific Ocean | collected 2008-09-01 | study: EMG produced TPA metagenomics...
CCCCCCCCACCCCCCCCCCCCCCCCCCCCCCCCCCCCCCCCCCCCCCCCCCCCCTCCAACCATTTCTCATGCAGTATGGCAATGAAAATGAACAAACTATAGTAATTATAAACTTACATTGGGGAGTTGTCTGCCCACGTATCGGTTGCCTGCGCAGTCTGGATGTCAGGAATTTTTGCATTGACCTCAGTAAGGACATGACACTACGACGCCTGCGGTATCGAAGCTGAGCTGCTGACGTTACTGGCAGCGTCACCGAACGTGAGTAACTGGCGGCTAGCCATTCGCTACAATGCACCAGTAAGTTGCCTCATACACTGTATAACTGACACCTCTGTACAATAACCGATGGAGAATAGTGCATACTGTCTGTATGCTGGCCGCATATTGGATGTACATAGAAATTATAGCGACCTCACAATAATAGCTATAATATGAACTTAGTGCAAACGCTATCAAAGTTGATGCTATATTTTTGTCTAGCGCTTTATGACATATACAAGTTCGAAAGAAATCACCAAACATGCTGAACGCTAGTGGTTTGACTGAAACGCTATAATATGTTATGCGCTAAAATTTCTATGTATACAGTATGAAGATTTCATCTTTCGAACTTGTGTACACCATAGAGACCAATAAGAAATATAGTGTTCAACTTGAAGTGTTCGTGCCTAGTCACTATTATAGCTATTATTGTGGGGTCACTATAATTTCTATGTATACAGCTAGTAATAGAAATATCCCCACCTGTGTGACATGGAAGTAGCAGCTGTAGGCTGGTATGATACAGCAGCTGTTTGTCCAGAACTGGTGTCTGTATCCGGCCTATTGGACTCGTGTTCACTGTGATTGGCGAGCTGAGAAGAGCAGAGAGGCACTGCTGCAGAGGTTGACTGTATGCTTGAATGAGATTCACTGGAGGAATCTGTCTGATCAGCTGTGGGCGGGCCATTCACTGAGCCACTAGCACCTGTCGCAGTGCTGGATTGGTAGGCCGGGTCCTCATAGGCTGGGTTCCGACAGGTTGGATGACTGCGTCTCTGTAGCAACCATTCACTGCAGGACTGCACTGCTGCAGATGAGTCTAGTGAGGAGCGACACGCATCATCTAGTGTCCTCTCACGCTTTGGAGGAGCCTTTTTCTTGATGGGCTGTTTCCCTTTGTTGACCATAGTGATATGATATCAATAACCACACTGGTCCTCTCAGCTTGGGGAGCACTTTCTACTGTAGTACAAAGCAGCAGTCAATTACCAACTAGCTTCATTCCCTGCAAGACCAGCGACCACAGCACAGAATGGGTTTATATATTCTATTCTGACATGAAAGTAGCATACAGTACAAATAGTGTACATACAGCACAAGTAGTGTATGTATGGCACAAGTACTATATGTATGGCACAAGTAGTGTACACGTAGTGTAGGTGCGGTGGTGTGAGCGGTGTAAGTGAAGTTTCATTCACACGAATGATCCAGATTTTACATCCGCCCACATGATAATACTAGGCTACCACTACCAGCATACTATCACGAGACACAGGGTGTCTGACCACTGCCGCCGGATATGTGACAGTTCCTCTAATTACGGGCATGTCTAGACCATCACGTCTATCCCTCCCTAGCTATACTATCACTAGACATCCTGACAAAGTGTCCAGGATGTCTGATATCTCGGTTACTGTGTGTAGCAACTCAACGATCATCATAAACCTCCTATTGCCATACAGCAGCAGCTCTCTCGTCTACGCTCACGAATGAATCAGAATGCACACTAGGAGGCTGGCAGCCAGACAAAGAGTCCATGTTGTAATCAGTGAGGCGTTTGATGGAGCACCTCATGAGTTTACCTCACTCAATCAGCTGACCAGTAATCGACACAATGGAGATGGCACAGGAATTGGTGTCCCAGATTTGAAAATAACCGTATACTTAGCTAATACACAATGTTTGTCTATACTATATGCTGTTTGTCTAGCCTAAATGTAGGTCCAACTGATGAAATTCAGTAAATAGACAAATATGTTCCACAAAGCTGTTTTACACTCCTGATCAAATACAGGTGGCTAATGATCATTATGATGATCATGGGAACGTACGTATGAAGGAAAGAGAGAACGACTGGACAAAGGAAAAGCTGCTGATGTAGTTTGTGTACGTAAATGTGGTGAAGCTACGTCGTCTCTGAGAATCAGGACCCGTAACACTATAGCAAATAACGAAATAAAAAACACGAATTAGATCAGCTTCTACTGCCAAAAAGAGGCACATCGAACAGCAGTATTATACCGTAGAGCGCAGTACGGCTTTTCACATCATTTAGAATTTTTTGTCACACTTGGAGCTGAATTCATGACTTACCAAATTCGAAAACGCTCAATGCTACGACGTCGTAGGAGCTGCAGCTTCAAATCGTGCCTTTGTCGCAGCAGAACGTATGGTTTCATCTACTACTCAGAATCATCATCAAACGGTCGGACCATACGTGGTGAGTCGATCCATTCACTCCACTAGACAGCAGTAACATATACTGAGGGCAATTAGACGTAAATATCCGAACAACAAATTTCGAGTTCTACTGCTGTATCGCTACCACCACCACTCTCTACTATCGCTGCTGCTCCTACTACTACTAGCGCATTGTTCTCTCCCTCTTCGCTGCTTCTACTACCAACCAATGATAACGGATACGCGAGTTTCCGCTCTAATTACGTCGCTTCCATATTGTCATAAGAGAAGACAACTCTCACTATTTTATTCCAGGCCATTGCCACCAGTTTGACCGAGTGGAAATAACTATAGATTCCCAAACTCTTTCTTTTTATGCATACATATACATTTCACATAGATCATCATCTCTCAGACATTGTGCAATTCTCGCCTTTGCATCTGTAACCTATCTTTGCATCTGTAACCTGTTGTACTCTACACCCCCCCCTCCCATCTCATTGTGTCCTAGACTCATCAATTCATCACGCTGATCGGCTGCTACTGGGTGCTTAGCGCCCACCTCCCACCTATAAAAGGGAGTGGATTTGTAATGATGAATCAGTCAACCTACAGTTGAGTTGAGAGGATGTAGTGGAGAGTTGAATTCTAGAGTGGAGAGTTGACAGTTGATCTGAAGTGCTGAACAGAGCTACTGTTCTGCATTGAGCTGTGTTACATTAAGAATGATAGCTTGTACTGAACAGAATAGGAATAGAACTGAGGCTGACACATCAGACTCTACATCAGCACTATAGTCTTTCCATACATTGAGTATTCTGCCTCGGTTTATAGCTGTCTGTGTGGGAGTTATCATCTCAATATTCATCATCTGTTGGGAGAACTTGTGTCACCTATCTAGTGGAGATGGAGACCGAGACCTTGTATTACTGCAGCGCTGTCAGCATTGGAGATTATGTCACAACAAAGTCTTGAAACTGAGATTCCATTACACTAGGATTACTAATCCACCCTCTTTGATGCGTATGACGCAGTAACAGCCACCGCTGGGCATTATTACCCCCTCCTCCCCTCTCCCCGCACTCCCAGGAGGGCAATGGATGGATAACACCAGCTGGATCAGGTAGGTAAATACAAATAGATATTTACTCATTATTTTGGTCAGAAGCCAACTGTATTGAGATCAATATCTAGTGAGTCAATGGCTAATGAATTGTTTTCTATGAGGTTCAATCGAGCATTCGAGCATTCATGTTCTGTTTTATACCAGATTTCTCGCTGACCTTTTTGTACAAGGTTTAAATTCTAGGATAATCTATGCAGCGATAAACATAACAGCAGTTACAAGTCCTCTGACAGCTATGCAAGGAGGTGTGCTCACTTAGGAGACAACATGGTAGGCAATTATTCTGGTGTGTGGCAGTAGCATTCGCTCCAAACGAGGTCAGTTTCTACACGGAATTGAATATAATAGTGACATGATAGATGCAAGCTATACCAGACTGGACCATTGTAACCTGTAATATGAAACCACACCTGTATTCCTCACATCTACATATACCTGAAGTGCTATTAGACCCATCACCAAAACGACGCAACTGGCAGTGCACTACTGCAAAAATCATACCTGTTAACCTGTCAGGCTGAAAATATTGAAGATTCTGGTTTTCTGCCATAGCTCAAAACCCCTACCTCCTACAGCTAGGATTCTGGCATATTTGAGCTCAGCTCAGCAAACTATAACTGATAAACCACAGGAAAGCATTAGAAGGCCAACAATAGTAATTTCAATATGAGCGCTAAATTTTGGCACCTAAAATACTGGAGCGTCCCTTAAGTGCAGGAGAGTTGACAGATATGCTGAAAATCATTTATGCTCTTCAGTGGAAACCTTTTGACCCCCTACCCCTTTGTATAGTCTAGGGTAGGGGTAGGGATGGGGATGGGGGTGGGGGTAGGGATGGGGGGTAGGGGTGACACCCCTAATCTATGGTATTTGCATCTGGAAAGCTAGATTAGATTACATCACAGCTGTTGATGCGAATCTTTATCTGGTTTCTAGTACTATTACCTGGCACTACCGTCCCTGTTTGGAGATGGTCTGGAAGCTAACATTCTCTCCGTGGGCCAGACCTGATCGTAATACTATTCAACCTGGAGGTGCTGTGTGAAGGACTTGCCGGACTTACTATGCCCTCTGTAGCAGGCAAATACATACTACTACACTAGAGGTAATGCATTATTAGTGAGGATCATCAGAATCCTGAATAGCTACTGGTACCTCCTCACACAGAACAGATCGGTATTTCTATAGCTGGATTCAGTAACAGCAGGCCAGGACTGCTCTCAATAATTGCTATATATTGCACACACAAACCACCCCAGCATATGAAGATATTGACAGATGAGCCAATGAAGAATACAGATGACTTGCGAACATGGACAGCGGATGAACTGTGTACTATTGAGATCTATGCTATCTATAATATGTAAATACATACAGTACTATAGGTAGAGCCATATAATAGAATTCCAATCATTATTCATTCTTCAATCTTTTAATGTGTAAAGAGTCTCTAGGGTAGAATTTCTCTTCGACTCATGGAACCTACATCAAGTGGAAATTACTGAGAAAACCATCAAACACCATAGCTACCTCTCAAAATCTATCACAAAGTGCTAATTGAACAGAATTAGGTCGAACATGCTTGGAATAAATAGAGCATAGTGAGCCTAATTCAATGGCAATTTATTTTTACGAACTTATAAAGAACTCAACATTGATGTAGTTAGTCAAATATCGCAAAAACTATATAGGCTCATTTAAAATTCCCGAAATTCATTTTTAGTTGTATTGTCGGTTTCTGTTGCTGCTTTGCCCTGGCAGCAAGATCCGCTTTCTCCTGGGCCTTAGCTTTAAGAGACTGATCTAGGCGGGCCGACTCCTCTACTGCTGCACGCAGGCCAGCATTGTTCGCTATGACAGTCTTGAATTCTAGAGGGTGGGTAGCGCCTATGGTGGTGATAGAGCTGAGACCGATGGTGAACAGCTGCCTGCGATGGTGAGAGGAGTCCTCGTAGTCATCAGTAGTCAGCAGGTACTGAGACAATATCGTACATATCACTGCCACCAGGCCGAGCTCTGAAACATAAATATTACTCAGTCAGCTACGCTGCTGTTTCATAAGTCTTCCATGTGGCTGATCAGTGGGGCGTTGTCTATACTGACTCATGTCTGCAGGAGCCATCTTACTCAGATGGTCTACGATTTCAATGGTTTTCGTTATTTCCTCAAGGGTTACTTGTTCGTCTTCTAGTGAGTGGGTAAGGTGGTGGAAGAGGTACGACGCCAAAGCTTGGATGTATATATGTGATGTGATAGGATCTTTGTGCCTGAACAACGTTGCACACATTTGGATGAAGGCGATTCTGACCTGTAAAGACAAATGATTATCATTCCTTTTGTTCAATGTTTAACACCGAAGACAGATATGGCCATCATCCAGAGAGGCAACCAATTTCTAGTGACTCAGCTAGTGGCACTGAGGCAGCCTACGGATGCAGCTGACACGGTATATAAACGACGGGGAGACAAACCTGACTAGACTGACTACTGTTCCATATACTTGTAACCGTAGATACTACTCTGTCCTTGACCTCCGGTGTAGCAATGACATCTGGCGGGCAAACCTGACAGATAACTGCGAGCGCGTATAAGACGACATGTGGCTGAGTTGACGGCAGAGCTGGGTCATCGTCCAACAGATAAAGTACGGAACTCTTCAACAGCTGTAAGACATGGTAGAAATTAGTGCTGGCTAAATTTCAAGAATCATCAATTTGACTCAATTCTACCGTGGCCTAAAGCTGCCATCTCTATTTTCAAACACCACCTGTTACAGAATTTACCACCTGTGAAACAGCAATCTCCTATCTCACACAATTCATTACCTAATAATCTGCAATGTCGTAGAGACACAAGATTTAATAGAGAGTTTGATACTTCATTTTGATTCTCAAATTATATCTACAGTAAAACCACGAATAAAGTTACGAACTTTGAATGGCTACCATGAATTCTCAGAACAGTTTGTTATCTTGAGGCTGTAAACACGGACCCATCACTAGTGTTTGACGATATAAGTGTTGACCATCACTAACTATAACTGGTAGGCTGTACTATGATGAGCTCTTTACACAACAGCTACAGCATCGTGGAAGAAAAGTCATTTAACATGGCTTTTTATTCTTAGAACTACTGAGGATCGATGAGAGAATATTCTTGTATTTCACTTTTTTCTTCCATAGTATCGAAGCGGTACTAGTAGAAATGGTGGCATATATTCTATATATGATATAAGCTCATGACTAGACTAACCTCCAGACTTTTACTGCTGTAGTTTTCTCCGGATTTTGAGAAGGTCTCTGCTGCACAAAGCGTTGTAAAAGTTTTCAATGCTGAAGAGACAGCGGGAGCAATCTGATTCAGACCGTGGGCAAGAAGGGACGACTCCCTGACCGTTCCCATGACGATGTATATCAGGATAGGCATAATGGCATCCCGGCCTGAATGGAATAAATATCTTTATTAGGTATGCCGTGTACCTCAGTCTGACCATAAAACCCTGCGCAGAGAGTGAACTGACCAGCCTGTGAGCAGAGGTGGGGCAGCTGAGCGAGAATAGAGAGAACTGCACTGACCACGGAGTTCATCTCTTTCTCATCGGCAGGCTTGAACGCAGTGGATTGGAAAATGCCTGAAAATAATTAAAATGTTTGGTTGTACGTATTGGAAAGTGTGCGATGATTTAGCGCAGTAGATCAGCACCTGATGTGATGAGAGCTTTATTCACTGACGGTATGTACCGCACTATCAACGACAGCGACACCTCCAGACAGGAGAAGACAAATGAACATCCTGGAGTTACATCATCCTCACCTACAGTCACAGGAGGAGACAATTACCGACAGTTACCACAGGCTGAGGGGAAGAGCTGAACGTAACCTACAGTCTGTATTCAGCTTGGCCCCTACGATGAGGCATTGGAGAACGCTGACCGACAGACTCCTCACAGTGGCGTTGTCTCGAGTGAGCAGCAGGCGATGAAGCACAGCGAGGATCTCTCGACTGACTGCCGGCGATACGACACTCTCCCTCTCACTAGATAGCAGAGTCTGTACAGACTTGAGACAGAGTATGATTGTGTCGTCAGCGATTGCAGACGTACGACTGCACAGAGCCTCCATCGCCACACCTGTAACCGAATTAAACTTTCACTGAACATTATTACATATGTATATAATATGAACATAGATACGTACATTAGTGCAAATCTGGTAAATGTGAAGGAAAACGTATTGGGAGCCTATAAAACATTTTTAATTTTGCCACGAAAAGGCAGGTCAAAATTTTTTCACATCAGTGTGGACACTTCGTACAGGTGTGGACACTTCTTATTGGTGTGGACACTTTGTATTGGTGTGGATACTTCGTATCGGTGTGCACACTTCGTATCGGTGTGGAAACTTCGTATTGGTGTGGATACTTCGTATCGGTGTGCACACTTCGTATCGGTGTGGATACTTCGTATCGGCGTGCACACTTTAAAAAAGGAAGGTCGATAACTTTGGTGCATTTAGATTTACCAAGAAGCAGATAGAACCTGTCCTGATCATTCATTTCTCTTGAGCCAGTAGACGGTATGTCGTCAGCATACAGCTTTACTCCAAAACCTTCCTGCTTCAGGTAGAGTGCCGAGGCATAAAGACAAGATGACCAGACAGACTTGTAGTGGAGTCTAATAGCTTCCCTAGTCTCGGCAGTGAAGAATGTACCAGCATCAGAAGGGAAACGACTGTGGTATTCTAGAATGAGATCGGCGAGACAAAGCTGAAACATGAGCTGAACACGATACTGTGGAATCGGATTTGATAGACAGAAATGTGAGCGTTTCCTTCAAAAACATTAAGAAATAAAAATGATAGCAATGTCATAAATTAGAAGACAACTCCTACATAATTTATGATGCGAGTGATTTCAATAACTCAATCTTACTCATTAGTCGTTATTCTGCGGTGGTTAGACTGTCGCTATCAAATCCTGTTTTACAGTAAATGACAAAAGAGGCATCTGGTGGACTTACCGGTCGGTAGAGATAGAAGAGCGTGATCACGAAGTATTGCAATCCATAATCGAGCTAGCACTTTCAGTTCAGCATTGACAAGATCTAGCAGGCTCTCAGTCCCTGCTGGCGATGGTTTCCTTCTCTCTCTGTTGATGGCCTCAATGTAAACCTATCGATCATCGTATATGTCAGATAACATGCACATAGATGTGGAGGTAGTTCTCTATTTCCCAGCCATAAAATTTCTCAAGACAAGTATTGAAGTACTGAGCATTCTTCAAGATATTCTTGAAGAGTTCTTCAAGAACTTTCAGGGTGGGGAAATAGACCATTGCTGATGTAGACTGTAGGTTAGTAAACAAAAAGAAGTATATAAACTAGAAAGCAGAGAAGTTCACTGTAAATACCTCGGCCCAAGCTCGTAGTACTGCCAACTTCTCCATAGATTCCGCAGTCTCACTGAACACTAGTTTCTTGTTAGCTCTACCATCTGTCTTCAGCTTATCTATAATCAAACTAACATGAGAAACAGAATTCGTGCAATAGCGTCCAATAGCGGGGTATGCCTGCAACTGACCGAGCGACGAGCTCAGTAGCTGGTGTACACGGCGAAGGTCGTTGAGGTCACGCGCCACGCCACTTCTGATCCAAGTGCTACAGACTTCGCAGGCAGCGGCAGTGACATCAGACGGTGTGTCAGGAGCAAAGGCTGGTCGTAGTGCAGCAGAAACCTAGTCAATAAATCAACATCGCAAATTGAACATTGAAACTTTGTCGTTCTCTTTAGGGCCTAAGTAGAAGATTAGATAAGTGCAAGGTGTGCCTAGTTCTATCCCCAGTCACGATGGTGTCAGGAACGGCATCCGACCATAATTCTTCCTGTACACCAGTAATTTCTGTGGTCATAAAGCCAATGCAGGGCAACTCCTCCAACCCCACCAAAAACATGTATACTGCCCTTCTCAGGGGAGTTACCAGTGCACTAGCAGTGATAACTGATAGCTCACTGGTCACACAGCAGACAGTATAAACCGGGAGTTCTTTGGAAGAGTTGAAGAGGTGATAGACATACCTGAGCTTGGTATTGCTCGAGGACGACATGGTCGGGAAACTCAGGCTCTCTAACAGTAGAGTAGCTCCTAATCACATCCTGCAGCAGCTCAAGCCCACCTATGGACCACAATTAATAGATAACTCAAATGTATTACCGTCTAAGGGATACGGAATATGTGAGATAATACTGACCGAGACGCAGTTTGTCGCTGTCAGACGTGGCAGCTATAAAGGCCACTCTCACCAGTTCGCTGAGGTGTAGAACCAAGTAGTCCTGCCCGTTGTCTTTCTTGGCCTTGAGTTCGCGGGCCAGGGCGAGGTCCATATGGGCCTGGTTCTCCTTACATTCCTAGTAGAGTACATGAGATTACATCGCTAGATTTACGTCACATGAAATAGGATAACAACAGTGTAACAGAATGGTGAGATCACCTGCATTAACTTCATCATGCACGTGACGGCGAATACTCTTGTTGGCCATTTTGGTGCCAGATGTGACTTGATTTCTTTCTCTTGCACGCCTCTGAATTGCTCATCATCATCTTCATTGCCCTCATCATTATCAGCGTCATTGTTGAGGCCAAAGTCTTTGTCATTAGACTCACCAGATGCCAGGTCTACATTGAATAACTACTCAGTTTATGCTTCTGTAGGAAATGATGAGCTGGGTGAGGGTTTGCATACCAGTAGCAGCAGACAAGACGTTCCGGACCAGCTGGAACCAGTGTGTGAGGTTAGCACCTGCCAGGCTCTGCAGCATACTAGTCAATGTGTCTCTGACATCCTGTAAATTACAGCAGCATTGATACAGACAGAGAGAGAGGAGAGGGAGGAAGGGAGAGACACACAGACAGATGTGACAGTCAAATTAAAACAGTACCTTCTTTAGTTGCCTATCTGACTCGCGATCTAGCAGACCAAACAGAGCGCCCTCTAGGCCCGACTCAGCAATTATCTGCTGCTCATCTTCATTGGCTGGTTTGTAGAGAGTTCGGGCATAGTCACTGACTTCATTAGCCTCTTTCTGAGCAAGCTGGCGTAGACACGCCACCGACGCACGCCTCAGCAGAAGATGAGGCGATGTCAAGCTTGTCTGGTGAATCAATACGATATGGTCACAGGTAGAGCCATAGTAGTAGCTAAGAGGTAGTAGGTTGGAGGTCATATAGTAGGTCAAAGGTCATAAAATTAGGCCAACAGTCATAAAATTAGGTCAAAGGTCATAGTAGTAGGTGAGAGGTGAGGTACTCACACAGAGTTGAGGGACAAGCTGTGACAAGTTGACATGTCGAGGAGCGAACAGATGAAGCTGCTGCAGACAGGAGATGGCCTGAGCCTGTACCAGAGAGTCCGGGTGATCAGACATGATGGCACAGCTTATCTGACAGGACATTCGCGCGTCGTACACCGTGGATGTAGTACCTGCGGTTTACACAGAACCATTCAGTGTCAAACCATTCAGTGTCAAACATCACGATGAAGATAAATCGATTGGTGGATACTACAGACCTTGTAATTCGGGTCCGAGGTTGGTGATGAGAGCAGCCAGACATTTACCGAGGCACTGGTGGACGTCGGTGTGAGATGGTGGCACAGTAAGTAACGAATTCAGAACCAAACTCAGAGTGGCATCGACATAAGTCCGGAACATTGGACCTCCGGAGTCGGCTATCAGTCCGAGTGCGTGTAGGGCCCACACCTACAGAATCGACAGGCTGTGTGTTACAGCTAGTGTGAGTCTATAGTTTGGTAACTGCAATCAATCGCCTCTTCAACTTCACACTTTTTACGCCAAAGTTTGCTATGGAGACAATCAGAAGGCCAATACGAATTGGTGGCATGCAGAAAATGACCCATAGTTAGTCAATGATGTCAACACCAGCTGCTACAGCTGGTAGCAATGATACTGCTGTGAATTCTATAGCTCAGGAACTAGTTTGTATCGGCAAGGTTAAAATAAGATTAATTCAAGATTAAAAATATTAATCAGAAGATTAATGGAGATGAATTATTTTTAAGAAATGCGGCACTGATAGTTAGTTCCGCAATCAAATATATCATAGTTAATACATGATTAGATACCTTACCTGTACAACAGGAGCTGAGTGATCCTTGGAGAGAGCCAAGAGAATACTGACACTTGACGACAGGTGCTGCCCAGATGACATACCACCCACATAGCGGTGTAAACAGCCGAGAGCGAGGCTGTGACCTGTCCTTGACACCACATCTCTCGCTGACTGCAGTCTACAGAATATCGTATAATGCAGCTGTATTCCTACTGTAACGATAGACCGATGTATTATTAACAAGTACAACAGGTCTCCTGAAGAAGAAGAAGAATCTGCTCCCACAAGCTTGCGTAAAGATTGATCTCTTCACCTCATGTTTTTACACTTTTCCTCTCGTGTGGATGTGCTTTGTATTCAATGCTGTTTGTATATTTTTGTGTTGCTGTTAATAAAACACTGTTATACTTGTAATTCACTCAATTGTGTTGTGGTCTGAAACTTTCAATTCAATTCATAAATCACTGAACGTATCTAAATAAATGATTATCATTCTTAATCTAATATCAGATTATCAGACGTACGTCTAGATCCTGAGATATCAGTAAATGAAGTTCTTTGTACAAGAGCCCTTTGTTATCTTTCACACCGAGATTGCTACCAAACCAGAGCATCAAAAAAATCTTAGTGCGAAATACAGAGATTAGCGCAAGTAATATCCATCAAAGCCGTTTTTTTTCAAGCTGATAGCTTTATGGAACTAATTCTGGTGTTTCAAATGATTGATCGAGAAGACAACTCTTGCAGTGTCTCTTCTTTATTAGTATGTCGTATGATTAATTTCAACGTTTAACTTTAACATGTGTAGCCGACTCTGAATCTACAGCTTCTAGCTGATAAACAGGCATAGTAAAGGGTAACAACAAATCCCTGAAGAAGCATGAATGCTAATATTACAACAAAAGTTGAGCTATGGATTTCCAGTAGACTTCAATGTTACCGAAAGTCATCTCTCCACACTATCATAGCAATGACAGTCTCACTACATAAACCAGTCCTGTCGCATCCTTGACACAGTCAACCAATCAGAGAAGTGCGAATGACTTACTTGTCAAAGCTTGCTTGGACCATCTCGGCTAGGAACTTGTTGTCTTCACAACACTGAGTGATTCGGCCCAGAGCTTCCCCAGCAGCACAGCGAAGCAGTGGACTCGTGCTGGCGAGGACCTCCTGTAAGGACAAGATGGCAATGGGGAGGACTACCAGAGGCACGACCAGTAGATCATCAGCAAACAGTCGTTACCATGATGAGGGAAAGAGCTGCATTCCGAACTTCAATAGAGCCGAGGGGCTTCTTTGATTCGGCACAGGCCTACATGTTGGATAAGGGTTTGAGAGAAGGCATACAGTAGGAGAAGCTCAGTGCGAATGAACGCTGAAATACCTTCAGGGCACAGAGTACTGCTGTGAAGATATTGATCTGTATCGCTTGTTGTCGGGCTGCCTTTGCCTGCTTCATACACTCGCGGAAATGCTGCAACATCTGAAGCTTATGTTTGTCGCTGACTAGGGGAAACAGCATGCCGTAGAGACGAACTGAGCTGTCAATGACGGCAACACCAAGGGGGAGAGGGCCTGGGTCCACCTACAAGTACGTGCACATACATTGGAAGTCGTATATTTCCCTGTCCTGAAATTCTTCAAAACTTGAAGTCTTGAAGAGTTCATGAGGAATTCTCAAAGAATTCATGAGGAACTCTCAGGGTGGAGAAACAGACAGCTAGCCATACATCGTTACTGCCCACACATCGGTACTAGTGTTAGTACTTCTCTGTCTCTGGGTTGGCACTCATTGAGTTCTATCATCAATAGTTTCCTAGCAACAACTGAAAGTGTTCAATGTTATCCGACCTAAAATTTCAGTTTTTGCATAATGTATCAGTGCCAAAGTATATAGTTTAGTATTTGACTGAGAAACGCGATAACATGCAGTAAATGAACTTGTAAATATCAGAAAACAAAAGTACAGCTGATACCTTGCTTAATTAATGCGTGTGTGTGTATACGGCTTACAGCGCAGTGAAAGCAGCTGTACCTAAATACAGCTTTATACGCTGTAGACTGGAACCCTTTTAAGCTGGAAAACTTTTTGTCAGAAAACCTCACTCCCCATTGAACAGTTCGTATTGGTACAGTTCATGTCAGAATAGTGTGTCTTGATGAGGTATCACACACTAGTGGAGTGTACACGGTTCATGGGACAGTTGTTTCCTCTGATCTCTAATATCGTTACTGATGAGATACAAAAGCTCAACTTCACTCTCTGTAATATTTACAGCATTAATGACAGAGAGAGCACAATCCAGCGCAATGAAATGTAGAGCATGGTTAGGGTAGGATAGTAGCTGGTTCAGTACATTCAGACCGGTGAGATTCCTAATCAATCGTTGGTTGATGGAGGCCTATCACTTGGATTCCACTGACCATAGCAACTATTGCTGACCGTATAAACACTAGCATACCACCATACAGACCATAGCAACTATTGCTGACCGTATAAACACTAGCATACCACCATACAGACCATAGTAAAATACTCACACTATTGCTGCTGCAGTACAGGTAGGCAGCATCATGCTCCAGGGCTCCCGATCCAGATGCGCTGTTTGGCTGCAGCTATAAAATACCATGAAAAAGTGTAATAAAAACTACGAATTAAATTTATGTGACAACATTCTGAACAAAGGAAAATATCCATGGGGCTCTGCAAACTAAGATTGGATAACTCTGATAGCGTCTGCTGGCAGCATCGATGTATTGACTCTCACAGATATTATCGATGACGCCATCTCCCATACATGCCTCCTCATCATCAACTGCAAGTCTACGATATACTAAGGAAGCGAATTTTAAAAGAAGTTGTTTTCGGCATTCATTGTACAATGCATTTATTTTTCAGAAGGTATGGGTGCCAATCAGTAAGTTCCAGGACTGGTCTTATTATTATTAGAGGAGCCTAATCACACTTACATAAAATTGTTTTGTATGACCTCAATCAATATATGTTCTTGCCTATCTACACACGGCTAGAGATAATTTTTCTATGAAACCATACACCCTTCAGATTTAGACTCGGGTTTAGAAATCTCCATTGGAGTATTGGTTGTTTTCACAGCATCTAGAGTGTCACCATTACTACCCTTCAACCATATGTTCAAGAGAGAAAGCAGTTTGTTCCCAAATCTGGTGAGTATGGAGAGTTCAATCGTGTTTTTAGGTATTTGACGTAAATTAATCGTTTTTAAGGGTTCTCACGCCGGTAAACTGTCGTGATGGGTAATGAAATCCTGTTTTCTCCATTTTTCTGGGATTTTGCAACAGATTTAGCTTCTCAAACTTCTGTAAATCTCCAGATAGGTGTGTTTGGTTAACCGCATAATCCAGGTATACAATCCAGGTATATAATCCAGATGCATTCACTATAATATACTAGCTAACTATTTACCACTGGGGATAGAGTAAAATATAAACAGTGGAGGGAAGGTAATTCCTGCTAATCGTTAGAGTAGAAGACATATTGCCCACTGACTATTCGAATAAATCCGGAGGAGACAGCATCATTACCCATAGAGCTGTGAATAATACTGAGGGTATATATCTCTCTCTCAAACAGGTGCTCGTGGATTGTGATAACGCCGTACCCATTCTTACAGTGTAATTCATAAAAGTGATCATATCATATCATGCATTAGTGGGTTGGAAGCCATTCAGTGGCTAAGCACATGCGTACTCGCCAGGTGATTAGCATTCTCCACGTATAGGTATAGCAGCTTTCAGTTGGAGGGACCATAAATACACCGGGTACAACATAACTGCTAGTAGTAGGCGTTTGTGGCAGAGCACAGAGTTATAGGAAATGATAAGCTATCTAGGAATATAGGAGAATGATTTGGAGGCAGTCAAGCAGTCACAACTTTTACAACAAGATATGCCTTTACTTACATTGACTGCATCCATTCGCCGGTTTGGTTCAAACTGGAAACGATCAGCAAGTAATCTTATTTAAATGGCTCGTGAATGCATAACGATGTGACGCTTCTTTTTTGGAACAAGTTTCTATCTAGATTAACACAGTTTCAGAACATCTACTGTACAGGAGAAGAAGTGAGAGGCGAGGTACACAGACCTGGTCTTCGATATCCTTATGATCGGTCTCTTGTAGCCATGCCCCCAAGATTACACTGTCGTCTATATGGCATAGATCTCGTAGTAGAGATGTAGACGTATTGGCTGGATTCTCTACAATCGACAATGTTATCAGGCTTCAACATAACTATTATTATTTTCATCATTACGAGGAATCCATTTTGTATAATCCATATAATTGATGCATACGGATATTATAGAGCAGGCAGCCTCTCTCATCTGTGCAGCAGTTGTGTCATACAAGTGTGTCAACTAAATAGTATGAGTACAGTGTTTTACCAATTCAATGCCAGGGCTTTTATTATTTTCCTTGCTGAGATGCCAAGAAAACTGAAAGCCCAAATCTGATTTGAGTCTCTCTTGGTTTTCCTTCCCTTATTGTTCCCACACCAGCTTACAATTATAGCTAGTGCTCTTATGATTCTTTTAATTAGAGAACGCTGTCTGCAAGGGGAGTTTGGGCAATAAGCAGAGGGAGGCATTAAGTTAGTAAAACACGGTACTGGAATCAAGTGTTTCTACCAGTAACCAGTCTGTCTTAAACTGCACTAGAATCTGTCTATCATCGCACACTGCGCCAGGCAATAGGTCTCAACACCACGTCTATCCTAGATACTAGAATGATCATTGCTGATAGAATCGATGAGAGGTGAGAGTAACCTGTGAGAGTGAACTCGGCGACGAGTTCCCTGAACAGGTTCTTGTAGGCTCCCTCGTACGTGGAGGGCGGTAAGCGACAGAGGATGTCATACAGCCTCAGGCGTAGCATAGCGGCGCACGCTTTGAGATGAGCGCCGTGCTGTTTGATGATAGACGGCATCCTGAAACAGGGCCAGCAGGACAGCGAGTTACTAATAGTTCTGAATGTGACTAGTTGGTTGATAATACTGATCGTAGGTCAGCAGCAAACATGACTGATAATGTGACACGTTTTATTTTCTCGTTGGTCAGGCCGTCACTGGTGAGCCAATGAAAAGCTGGTAATCATCTGAACTTACTTATTCCTGGTAACACGCCTCACCAGAATAACATAGAGGAGAAATCTACAGTTCTGGTAGGATCTGAAGGCAGCCAACTATAGCTATTCTTGCGCGTGCCTACATGTATGGTTCTTCTCTAGGAGAAGTACATCTATGGCGAGGATAATCGTGACAATGATAATAAAAGAGGCCATGGTGGTAATGACTGCTGTCAATAGTTGGTGGTGGTAATGATAATTGAGTTGAAAGTCAACTCATAAAATAAAACTGAGCATAAGGTCATTTTTTCCAGTTTCAACGAGGTGCACTCACTTTTGGAGAAGAATGAACGCGCATTCCAGAGGTATTAGTATTCGCTTCGTTATCTCTGGATTCAGTAGTTCAGGACACTTGGTCACAAAACTGTGTATGGAGGCGAGGGCACCAGCTCTACCATCCAATGCCACTTGCCACGTGAATGCATCACCTTTCGAGTTCTCAGCCTCTAGCTCCTAAAAAGGGTCAAGGCAAAAACTTGATTACACAAATAGGAATGTCAGGGATTGTGGGTGGTAGAGGTGGGTCGTAGTAGTGAGTAGTAGTCGTGAGTGGTAGTGAGTGGTAGTCGTGAATGGTAGTAGTGAGTGGCAGTAGTGGGTGGAAGTAGTGGGTGGTAGTGGGAGGAAGAAGTGGGAGGAAGTAGTAGGGGGGAGAAGGAAGAGGGAGTAGGG
>ERZ1740065.822-NODE-822-length-17505-cov-12.115186_pt1 | contig 17505 bp, 8 predicted proteins | sample MGYA00581738_ERZ1740065 | MGnify/ENA primary metagenome ERZ1740065 (study PRJEB43018, sample SAMN04849749) | marine metagenome | isolation source: floating plastic debris | place: Pacific Ocean | collected 2008-09-01 | study: EMG produced TPA metagenomics assembly...
GGCGGGAGCTTGCGAACAGTTGCGCGCAGAACGACAGGAGATTCACAAAAGCCGTAACTTTTTCTATGTGTTTTGCTCTGTGGCCAGTGCCTATCAGGCTGCATTTCTGAGCACATGAGAGCTCCCCTGAGAGAAGACATACAGGACGTTACTAGAATATTTTCCTTTTCAATATCGGGTTGTGAGACTGGCTGCATGGCTTCAAGAGCTTTTGATTCGGCACAAAAGTAATGATTAACAACTGCTTAACATAAATAACTTGTCTACTTAAACAAAACCGATTATGGAATAAGAATTGCATGCAGATCAATGAGCTGAGATTTATTCGACCTCTTGAACTACTGTATCGTTGTATCAGCATGTATGATCCGCCAAAACATGGAATCATTGGATCGCATAACTTCTAGTGCTTACAACTGCTGTGCTATATCATCCCAACAATTGTGAGCTGACAAAGATGCAGTCATCACAGACTCCATTAGGATAACCCTCCCCGCCACAGGTGTGGCAATCTTTGGATCTGGCGTCTAGGTCATCTGCATAGAAGGCCACATAAATGAGTACGCACTCATTAATTCATAGAATCTGAATAGATTGATCAATGCTGATAGCAATAGTGCTGACGATTATAACAACCACAAAAATAATTATTATTATTGCTATGATGAAGATAACATGTAATTTTTTCCAATTTTATATAAACTTTTGTCGATTGAATATTGGTTTGAACGAGGTTATAAAGCTTTCATAGTTTGAATATGAGGAGCATGCCTGGCTATCAAAAAGCTGTTCTGAAAATCTACTTGAAGAATTTAATGCATTGATCCATTTTTTTGCTCTGTTCAGGAGCATGCTAAGGAACGTTGACTTAAAATTGAAATTTTATGCTATGAACAGCTCACGATCTACAATTAATGCCTATTTGTTAACTTGGGTGCTGGCAACTGCTAATAATGTATTCACAGCCATCAGATAAAATGAGTTCCTGGTAAAAAATCAGTCTTGAAATATCCGGATGACACTCAACAACCATATGGCTAGAATTGGCCTTTGAGCTCAACTTAAAAATATTACCATAGATTGAAAATCTGACAGTCGCTGGTCATGCAGTGTGATTCTCATTTGCAAACAGTGGAAGACATACATGAAAGATCTGATGAGATCACCGACCCATTAGAACTCTAATGATTATGACTCAAGCACAGAAGTGTACATACATATGTACACTGTAAGCGTTTAGCAGGCTTGTTACTTACTCTCTTCATCTGGTACTATGAAGGTGATTGCCCAACAAACAAGAACATTCAGGAGCTTGGCATACTCCATCTGATTGTGGGATGGGGATGCCGTGAGCTGTTGATGAATTGGATACTCACTCTACAGTAAAGAAGTGCGAGTAGAGGACATCCTAGCTTAACTGTATCTATGGATTGGCGGAACGAAAGTCAAGATGGGTGTTGTATGCTGGACAGATATTTTATTCAAGTACTGTACATGAGCAACACATGGAGGGAGGGAAGGAAGGAAGGAGGAAGGGAGGGAGGGAAGGAGGGAGTGCATAAGTTTTTGAATATTAGACCACCTCTTGGTGGTGATTGTTGGGTCTCCAAGCTGTTGTGTAGCTAAAGAATGTAATGTGACTCGCACTTCACAATAGCTAATAGAGCTGGGTTAGAGAGACCACCACAGGGTGTTTCTAGCAGGTCGGAGAGATCAATAATAGTAGGATTTGCTCTACCCTGGCTGTACAGTAGTGGGGTGTTGTTTGAGCACAGGGATTAGATTCAACTAATGTGCATTGGTAACTTGAGTGTCATTAGAATGTTGCTATGACACGGGTAAATAGTTAAGCAACAAGAGCCATTGTTTAGGTATGAGCAGTCGATTTGGGGTTTCAATTCAGTTAATCTTGAAATCTATAGCTGTTTGAGAAACTTATTTGCAACAACAAAATCAGTGCACGGCTGCGTACTTGTCAGTACCTGTCAGTACTTGTCAGTGTGTCAGTACCTGTCAGTACTTGTCCGTACCTGTCAGTACCTGTCAGTACCTGTCAGTACTTGTCAGTACTTGTCAGTACCTGTCAGTGTGTCAGGTTATCAATACAGAAGATTGGGTGTTGCTCCCCTTTGAGAACTACAGGTACAGGATTCTGCTGTGTTTGAGTTCAGCTCAGCAGGGTCTAGCTAATAAGCTACAAGGTAATACTAGGAAACTAATAACATCAATTTTAACCTTGACCTTCAACAGGTAAAATATTGGAAGGTCCTAGAATACCCCGGAGAGTTTCCTGACCTGAAAATGACTGTTACATTCAGGTATAAACGTATGAGTGTTATATTATAAATGTAAAAATGTATGAGATGACATGGATGACTCTTCAGCAGCTATCAAATTATTTATGGCAAGTCTGTAGAAGCCCCTCTGTACAGTTTGAACGTACCTTTCTATTTGTAAACTAAGCTTGCTGACTCAGAGACATCTGAAGTTGCGATTAAATGTCAGCATTTTTACATTAGGCGCTTTCAGAGTTACCAATGAGTTCGTTCTGTCAATATGCATTATATCTATCCACAGATCACCTGATGTTGGACTTTAAGCTTAGATGGAAGGATTTCACAGTATTTACACGTCAAAGAGGTTATCTGATGGCTACCCCATTGTAGGTTCTAGTGGCTAGGTACATCCATGTACATGTACATGTATGTCTCATATACATGTACATATCTCATACATGTACATGTACATGTATGAGATATGCGCCGTGGGAAACGTGGTGCGAAAGCCATTTTAAACTTACCAACTGCCTTCTTCAGCTTCTCGCTGGCGATACTAGCAGTCAACCGCTGCTGCATGTATGAGTACTAGCAAATCACACAGCAATCATCTTCTCATAGCCTTGGGACCAAAGAGTCACTAGCTTAAAATGGCACTGACTTCACAGAGCTCTCACTTCAGTAGGGATATTCTGTCTGCTTCAGTAATGCATATAAAGTTCAGGAGCTTGGTCTATGAATAACAGAGTTACAGAATATGTTACATTTCATGATTATGATGGTAAACCTTCCAGCAGATGGAGATGTTGAGCTGATAACTTCTCATGAGTTCACAGTTGCGCTGGTGTGAGTACCAGGCAGAAATCATTTAATTATCAGCAGGCATGATAATGAAGAAGGCTCCATCATGAGCCAACAATTTCTTATCAATGGGAAAGTAAAAGTAGATTATGGAAGTTTTAAGTAAGGTGAGGAACTGTTCCATTAAGGCATGTGCACAGTATATGCTTCATAGCTTAATGTGTAGAGTTCGTATAACTGCAGAATGAGTTCAATTCCAAGTTCATGTCATCGGAAATAACTGATGGTTAGATACAACATTAGCGATTATGAGCGTACATTGGGAAAACTAAGCGCAACCACCACCATAAATCAACCGTCTGTCTGCTCAAGAGATGTAACTGCCTACTTGTGGCTTACCTCTTAGTCCAGCCTGCGCAGCTCAAGGGGTACTGGTATGATCGTCAATACGGTGTATCTCGCACACCAGTATAGCACGTGGCACCACTGCTATTGCATCTTTGGATGTATACATGGTCAGCTCCAACTGGAAGATATCATTTACCTTTGCTAACTGTATCAATGCACGGAAATTGTTCCAGAGCTACCTCATCACATACTTTAAGCGATGAGCCAAAGCAACTCTTTGAACCTGGCTGAGATACACCAAGGAGTAGGACGCTGTTCATTCATGACTCTAACCCGCGATTGACTTCTTTTCATGAGTTATTTCATGTCTGGTGTTCTAAGCTGCTCTTGGTTTATTTGCATTTCATGAGAACTGATGAACTGACTACTTTTGCGTTTGAGTACCTGAGATGGAACAAAAAAGAGAGCATTTGGCATACCTCACATACCTGAATGTTGAGAGCTACATCCAACACCGTACGAATTGCTTATATTTCACAGCTACATGGGCTACACACAGCTGTCACAATATAATCGTCCAACCCGTCAACTGTTCCCATCCTTCATATCTCTCCACTGCACAGTAAAAGGAGTATGGCCGCCCTCAGGCCAGGTCATGACCTCTAAATAGCCAATAGAGCGAAAGCAGTCACAGCATCGGCATATGGTATCACACATGCTAAAATACTAGGCAAACTCCGATTGTCTACTGGTATATGATTTGTTTCATTCCGCTTGGCTTAGATTCAGTTGACTCTGTGATGACTAGGACTCAGTTAAATAACTGTACCAGCCCTTTTCCTCCAGTTGTTATTCTTCTTCATACTCAACCACACTCTTTCTACATTGGTCACACACTATCGCTGTAGGTTTTCCTCTCTAATAACTGAAGTGTACAAAAAATGATGGTCCCTCATATTGCAGCCAATGCACTGCGTTCCTAAACTGTCACATGTCTAAGCAGCTTAAAATGGATTTAAGAGCTGCCCTGCTACCTGTGTGTCAGGTTCCGTACTTCAGTTCTTATCACTGAGACTCTTCTCACCGGTCCCATATTTATTACATGGAATTGGGACTTAAACTGTCTACTTTTGTTTGAGGACAATATTTTAGTTCGCTAACCCAAATTTACCATATATCTCTTCTCCTAACGAACACATGAGGTGCCCTCCATGCAGTTCATGATCCAATTTTGACATTTTCTCTCATACCAGCGGGTTTCAGATGCAAATTTCATGCTGGTGCTCCTCAGGATTTCTTCTGCTTTTAGTACGCTTTTACCAGCTTCTAGCACTAGTGCACCACCTGGGTAGCGCCGGAGTAACACCTGCGCTCATGACACGGGTGATGAAATTTGCTATAATGCTAATAGGAGAGCAAGGGCTACTGGAAAAATGCGATCATGTGCAAGTCCTGACCCCATCATAAAGGGTAATAGAATACAGGGCATCTGATAAAGGAGACCACAGCACTAGCGTCCGTATGACTGTAAGCAAAGGAGAACTTTGCTGCTTTAAAGGCTGAACTGTATTACGTAGGCAACATCAATAGTAATGCTATTTCTATTTCATGCTATACAGTTCAAAATGGTTTGAATGACATTAGGTGTGTTCGGATGGCAAAGCGTTCAGGATAAAATGTAGGTGGTCCGTTTGCGCACAATTTATTTATTCGTAAATTGAATGAAGAAATATGTTTGTGGACGTTCACAGAACTCCTCGCTTACTGTTCTTTGAACACTTATCAGTCCGAGCGTCATGTGCCTGACTCACTACTTGAAATTCGCAATGGACATTATAGCCATTAAGCTTTATAGAGGAGTCGTAATCTCATTTTTGCGATTGCTATGGTTATGTTGCTGCCACTTTCATTTCTTAACATTTCTGTAGCTATCCAGTCCAGTTTTACAGTACTTAACTCAATGAATATGTTATCAACTACCAACTGTAGCACGATGTAGCAGCGATAGAGAGTGGACAACTCCACCTTTAGATGCAGATTGAATATCAACGGCTGTACCAGAAATCAGGGGCGTCTGCAGCAGTAGGGAGGAAGAGAAGGTCGTAACCTGCTCAGTAAAGCCTCCATTTTAGTTAGTTTTGACAATGCGTGCATCTGAAGATGCACTCGGATCGATGTCCTTGAACTGCATTCCCCATGTTGGTTGTGTCACGTAAAATATTTGCCATCGCGCAAGTTAACAAAGAGAAGGGGTCAATTTGCTTCAATATTATATTGCTTCACCAGAAGACAAGGTCACCAATATTGACTGATCACTATCACTTCACTTACAACTTCACTTACAAATACAGCAGCAGGGTGGAAAAAATCCGCAAGTGCAGGTTCCTCCGTCGCATCCGACACCAGGGATGCTACACTCAGAGGCTGCTCCACAACATGAAAACCATCTGTTATGAATACATTCTTCAAATTCTTTTTGATTTTTCCATAGGCCTGCCTATGATTAGAATGGCAAAGAAGACGTAAGCTATAGCTTGTCAGGTACAGGAGGAGAGAGGAAGAGATCTTGGATGGAAAGCCCATGATACCCAAAACAAATGCTGCACTTAGTAGTTTCTACACGTGCGTATTTGGCGAACACAGGGTATCAATGCTAAATGACTTGTATGAACATCTCTGGTAACTTTCCGTTTCTGAGTTGATGGTTTAAGAAGGGAACAGCCATGAGATGAAGAAAGAGAAAAGATGGAGGAAGAGAAATGGTTTGATATCTGTTTAAAGACGTAGAGAAGTAGTAAAACCGATCCCCAAATATATGACCCAACATGTCCATATGAACCGAAGGTGATTTAGTGGGGTATTCAAGTTAGACTCTTTGGCTAAAGCTCGGTGGCAAGAAGAGGAATTTTGGCTTCTATCATTCTTCCATCAATAGGTGTGCATGTGTCACGTGCAGGCGTGTATGGGCATAAGCAGGGGTGTACGGGATTGCGGGATTGACAGGAGAATGACAAAAACTGGAAACTATTTATTCTACTTTTCGATTCAGTGGTGATTTGTGCGGTCTAGATCAACAAATGGGTGGAATAGATATGAAGCACATTCGACGAGATCCTCTATGTTACTCATTTGGGAAGGTACAGAAGATGCCCTCGCTCACACCTACATACCTTCCCCTGTAAGTAGGCTAGAACCCTAGGAGAAGAAGCTCTTTCTGATGAGAAGGAATAGCTGCATCTAACTCACATATGAACAGGAAGTTATGGAAGCTAATTTTTTGTTGCTTATGTCAGCGCAGGTCACATTTATAGGCTCAAATAATCTCTATACCAACGTTGATCATTTTTCATCTGACAGTGTAACATTTGTGGGGTGAACCAACTTACCAGCAGAGACAGAGTACGACATCGCCATGACACAGGCAACGATGATAGACAGCTTGAAACAGTTCATCTTGGTGCTTGTGTACTGCATGAGGAAAAACATTATGTTTCATAAATGTGGGTCAGTCAATAGAAAAATCAGCGTTTTCACCGAATGCTATCTCGGCTGTCTGTCGAAGGGGAAATGCAATTTCTGTTCATCCTGTGGTGAGCTCCACACCACCTCCGTGTTAGTAGCAGAAAAATTATCCATAAGGAGAAACGGTCACTCGTGGTAATAGCGCGGTGGTGCGGTGTATCGCTGTATTGGCTGGTGCTAATTTCCGTACGGTTACACATGTTTACAACAATCACTATAGCTTTCACTGGCTCTTAAACATGTCGTTATAAATTTTCATGCAGGAATTCTCTTGACATCACGTTCTCTTTCATAATCGCGCTTTAAAGCTACGTGCACGCTGGCTCCAAAACATTTGCGGACTGAGGGCTGGGCCAATGCTATAACAAATATAACTCAACTCTGTGCACTAGTGCGGCCGATTGGCTCCCCACGGGATAAAAATCATGCGCTCAGTGATTGGTGAAAGATAATCGAGTGACTTCACTCACTCTCTACCGTATCACTAGTGTTCTACTCCACAGCTTGACCATGAATAAATAAAAAAAGATTGTTGCTGAGAAAAGCAGCTGGGAGTGATGACTAGCCCCCTTTTCGGGAAATATGAGAGACCAAAGGACTAGGAAGCAAGTTATTGTCTGGGTGAGTGAACACAATTGTTGATAATCATCTCTGTGGAACCAATCACATGGATTTTTACAGGCAAAGGTAACAGCAGAGCACTGGCTCACACAACCGTTTGATAAAATACTGGTAACTGATTGGCCATTAAGTAGCAACCCCGCAGATTAGTTTGATAGCGGTCAAATTCAAATGTCGCTCATCATTCAGTTGACGGACTCTGATTTTGCACTGTCCACTCACAGGAAAACTGTTTTACCATAAATCTCCATATGGATTTTGCACCAGGTTAAAGCCAGCATAGATACACTTTAAGCCATGGTTATAATCACGCTTAGCTGCGATGCATCAAGTCTTGACTCATATTCTCCTTTGTTATGAGATGCCATCCAAGCACATTATCGGTAGCAGTTTCAGTTTCGTACTAGCACTACCGAGACGATATGTGGGTGAGCACAGGAGTTAAAGAACTTACCAGACTGGTTTAGCTTGCTCAAACTGGATGCCAACTATTCTCAAGCTCCGTATTTATACCTGTCAGTGCTGATACTACCAGCATGGTTTGCTGTTGTACTCAGGTGCATGGATGACGAAATTCAAGCAAGCGCATATGGACTGTGTTATAACTAGCCATGAGTAAGAGCTTGTTGTTAAAAGTTTCAAAATTACTTTTCATCGCCAGACTGAAAGAATACTACATCTCATTGTCAAGGTCAGCAGCACATGGTAACACGGAAGTTAGTGGTCATAGAAATTGCATTTTTATGATGCCCGCCTCATCTATGATCTTCACTGATGGATGGTTAAAAATTGAAGTTACTTGAAAAAGTATGGCACTGAGGAAGAAAAGGTGGGGATACCTCTAGCAGGATATACACATAGGTTTTCCGTAGATATGGTAGTGTGGTAGCTAAGGTACTCCCTGTTGCATCAAATACTCTAAGACGTAAGAGAACAACAGGAACTCCCTACTATTCTGTGGACCTGGTGTATATCCCAGCTGTTCATGCCTTTGGGTCAATCAAGAACCGGCCTCAGAAATGCTTTCTCTCTAATACTAAATCTAGCATTAAAACCATCACTGCACTGATTGCTCAGTCACACGCCACATCTGTCAAGGGTAAATGACCCGCTAGGGATTGTTAAATTCCTCATTTCTCATTCTACTTATTCTACTAGTGCGTCAAACTTCTGTCATCACGCCTCTCATTGCAACTTCTTGATTATACAGCGTGGCAGCATCAGCTTATTTTGAGTGTCAGCATGCAAAGTAATGCTCTTTGTTCACATGGATTTGCGCACGTGTTCTCACGATGTGAAAAAGCCATTATAACATCATGCGGAGAATCGTGACTCATGCCGAGGTCTATACAGTATGTGAATTCCTGATTAATCAATGTTCTGCTTCATTTTTCCTATCATGAATGTCAAAACTAACATGATGAAGCGTATGACAACGAAATCTTTGTTCCTCAGCTTTGCTAAGGTAGTATAGAATATCGAGGTGAGATACCTTGCAACTAGAATATGTTAGGCTGTCTAGAGATTTTTCATAGTGCACTTCGCTTGTTCTCTTCACATGAGTGCATTTCTCAGTACCAAGCTCCCAAATCTCTCCGCCAGCATGTCTTGCTTGCCAGTTTCCGAGTGCAGTCTACTTTTTCATATTGTATCAGTTCATTTCTAAGAGCGTCTAAGGCTTTGAAGCCCTCGTCCAGTGCATAGCGGTGTTTATTAGTCTTGTTTAACAGCGTAAGTCAGTTCTTTTGAGCCAGCATACCAATCAAGTTAGTTATCTCTGTCTGCCATGAAACATCTCTTCTAATTTTCTCGACAGCATGTCAAGTATGCTTCTATAAAATGGAAGTCCTGGCTTGTCTCGTCGAGTTGCGGACATTTTGACAACATCACTGGCAGTGCAGGCAGCATTGATGCTAGTGTGATGTACTCAATCAATGTCCCCAATGATTCTGCTGCCGACTAAATCCCTTGAATTATGATGCTACGAAACTTGAGGTTGAAACAGTTCAACCAGCCTGCCTATCAGATGCGGATTTATTAATGACAGATCTAAAGGTTTGCGCATCAAGAGTGCACGGCTCTGCCTCAATCTGTAGGTGTGAAAACACTCGCCTCCCAACACGTCCCACACAGCAGATACGTATGAGCAGCAATGAATTGCTGATACACTTGTTCAGCCTTCAATTTTTGAACCCTAGGTACTGATGGTGAGAAAGTGATTAATTTCTAGCCAGAATTTAAGCCAGAATGGGATATACAAGGGATAAAAGAACTGTGAGAAGATCGGTTGCGGCGAGGATACAAGTAGACAGTAAGGCGGACCGACAGCTTCACGTCAGACAATCGGACAATCGGACAGGAAGGAGTTCTCTTGAGCTGTTAACTAAACTTGCTAACTAAACAAATAGAAAAGATAAAAATTGTGAACGATGAAGCCTAGCTGGTAAAGAGGTTTTTGTTGGATAAGTTGAAAATTCACCTACGTACATAAAAATAAGATAAGCACCGTGCTTGAGACAGAAGCTACCACTGTCCACAAAAAAATGCTTTGTAAACAACCCGTGAACAGAAGATGGAAACAAATCTGGCAAGAATTTTTTTAAAGTTTTTTAAAGCTTTTTTATTTATCAGATATTTAGAAAAGTACTACAGCACCTGTTCTGATTGGCTTGTAGTGTGCCAAAACATCTAGTATATGTATGGAGGGAAATTCAAAATCCAGTCAGACTTCATTGTCCCTTGGGAAGGATCAGATCCTTCAAGTAGCGTCAAGCTTTATTGTAACTTAGCCCATTAAGTACCCAAACTTTATTAAATAAAGTACGAATGTATGTGGCTGTGTGTTGTGTGATTGTTGTGTTTTATTGATGTAGCTAGAGACTGTTGTTTTACGTGTAACATTAATGCACCCTTAACTGATCATATGCCTATATAATATTGAATTCTTTTATTGCTAGATTGTAGCGTTTTATCAATAGAGTAACACTTAGAACTGGAGTACCTCGTGTAATAATTCAGGTCTGCCAACGTGGCGTATACACTGAGAGCTCGATAGGTTGTTAGAACCATACCCTAGACATTGGAATTGCATGCATGAACACAAGCCTGAATTGGCAAAAGATTGCCAATTCCGGCTTCTGGCAGTATATTTTGGTAATGCCACTTGGCAAAAGAAGGACAGAGCCCTGCTACAGTACTTGTCCAACTGCTGACCACTACGAGTTGCGTACTCACTACTGAGCTATAAAATATCTAAAATGCCAACCCACTTCAATCCTAGAATGGCATAGCCAAAGGTTTCAGAAAACAAGAAGGGTTTCAGATCAAACTGAAGGTGTAAATACTCTTAGGATTCATAGAGAGTTCACCAAGGAGAAGAAAAGCCCTTAACTTCATAAAATCTGTGACAGAAAGTGATGTGGCAACGTCGTGCCAATCTTCGACACTACTTTGCAGCCAACTAACCTATCATGAGCGAAGGTTTTACTACGTCTATGAAGATATAGGGTCAGATAGATGGGTATCGTATTCTGAAGGAACCATATTCCATATCAGCAATCAAACGGTCTCAAAGATCGAGCAGAAAAATGATCGCTATCCGTGGAATTGGGAATAGAAATTAAGGCCATCGCACTTCTCACAGGATTTATATTCTAACTTATAGAATCGTTATCGTTATATCTCTCCCATTTTTTTCATCACTATTATGAAGGAAGTGATCACAGTTCTGTAGCTATTAAATCCGGTTTTACACTACTAACCATAATGAATATTAGATTAGCAACTGACGGTATTTGCAATCACGCAGCGACAGGGAGTAAATTACCACCTTTGGATGTAATGTATGAATATCAATTGCTGTGGTAGATATCATGAACCTCTACTACATTAGAGAGGGAAGAGAAGGTCAGAAACTTCTCCATAGAGCCTGATTTTTGGTAAGTTTTGACAAAGCATGCATATGAAGATGCACTACCAGCGGTGTCCTCTAACACCATTTATCATGCTGATTGTATCGCATGAAATATTCACCGTCGACAGTGGCAGTTATGAGGGAGCGGCTTAATATGCTTCAATATTATATTGCTTCACAAGAAGACCGGCTTACCAAAATTGATTGATAAGCTATCATTTCACTTAAAGACAGCAGCAGGGTGGGACAATTCCGCAAATGCAGGTTCCTCCAGGGCATGGGCCACCAGGGTTGTTACACTCAGGTGCTCCTCCACAATCTACGAACAACATTGATGCATGAAAATCAAGTGTTATGAATGAAAATTTGAATTATTTTTGATTTTGGCGTAGACCTGCCCACGATGACAATGGCGAAGAAGAAGTAAGATGCAGATCGTCAGGTACAGGAGAAGAGAGGAAGAGATTTTGGACTGAAGGCCCATGATATTCATAACAAATGCTGCCCCTAGCAGTTCGTAAAAGTATGTGTTCGACGAACACAAGGCATCAATGTTAAATGACGTTGAGAAATATAGAATTCATCCCCCTAATATGTGACCCAAAATGTCCAGATGAATCAAAAGTTGATTTAGTGAGACTATAAAGTTTGAATCTTTGGCTAAAGCTCAGTGGAAAGAAAAGGAAGTTTGGCTTTTGCCATTATTCTGTTGATAGGAGTGCAGGTGGCACGAGCAGGAGCTTGAGGGAGTGTGAGCGAAAACAGACAGGAGAGTGACAAACTGGACTTTATCTATTTCATTTCTCGATTCAGTGGTGATTTGTGCTGTCAAAATCAACAAAATGGGGGAATAGACATCGAGTACATTCCACGAGATCGTCTATGTTACCCATTAGAGAGGGGGGTACAAAATATGCTGTCGCTTAACCCCATATTTCTTCGCCAGTAACTACGCTAGAGCCCTGGGACAGGAAGCTCATTCTAAAGAGGAGGAATAGCTGCATCTAACTCACATATAAACAGAAAGTTACAAAAACTACCTTTTTGTTGTTTACGTCCGCACTGGTCATGTTTATACACTTAAATAACCTCTATACTAACTTTAAACCTTTTTCAATGGATGAGATAACGTATGCAGGGAAAATTAACTTACCAGCAGAGACAGAGTACGACATCATCATGACGCAGGCAATGATGGTAAACAGCTTGACACAGTTCATCTTGGGGTTTTGGGTGCTGCGTGAGGACAAACATGATGTCATATAAAATCAGTTTTTAGTGAATGCCATCTTAGCTGTCTCTCAATGATAAATACAACTTCTGTTCATTCTGTAGTGAACTTTGCGTTAGTAGATGAAGAAGAGTTCATACGCAAAAATGGTTGTTTGTGGTAAAAGCACAATGGTACAGTGTATCGCTGCATCAAATTGTTTTAATTTGTGTGTGGTTACGCGTATTTCTATCAATTACTGTAACTTTTACAGCCACAGACAAGCCGCGATTGTGAATTGTTGATGAGCTCTATGAAAATCTCACTTTATCTCATGAGCTCACGTTCAGTCAACGCCACGATTATACCTAGCTATTGATGCGTCTAGTCTTGATTATTAGTCTTGCTTATTACGTGATGCTACTAAAGCTCATTCCCTGCAGCAAGAGCAGCTTAGTATCAGAGCTATTGAGATGCTACCTGAGTGAGCAGAAGAGTTAGAGAACTTACCTGGAAGGTTGGCTTGCTCTAAATGGGTGCCAACTATTCTTACGCTCTATATTTATACCTGTCAACGTTAACGCTACCAGCATAGTTTGCCGTTCTACTCCGGTACCTGGATGACGCAAGTGAAGCGGGCATGCATGAGCCCCGTGACAGCTAGCGATGAGTCAGAGCTTGCTCCATGATGTGTCAAAGTACATCGATCTTCTTACGTCGGAAGAATGTGGAGCCTTGATGTCAATGTCAGCAGCACATGATGATATAGAGTCAGTGTTAATAGAAATTTATTCTCTATGATGCTCCCTTGCTCTACCATTCATGATCATTACTGATAGAAAGGTACAGATTGAAGTTAGATGAACAAGTGATGCACTGTGGAAGGGTGGGCGAGATGGAGTGTAATCAAACCGGAGACGGATTGTTCTCAGATATGGGGGCACCGTAGCTAAAGCACTCTCTCTATCTCATCAAATTCTACAAGATATAAGAAAAGCAACAGGGTTTCACCTTTATTCTCTGCAGCTTGTGTAAACCTGAACTGCTGATACTTTTGGACCGGTCAATAACCTGCCTCGAAAATATTTTCTCTCTTATAGTAAACATATCATTGAAACTGTTACTGTACTCATTGCACAGTCACAAGTCACAGTCACAGTCACGGTCGCAGTCGCATTCGCAGTCACAGTCACGGTCACAAATCACAGTCACACCGTTTTTATCATTGGAAAACAACCTGCTCTGGACTGATCATTTCTGCATTCCTCACTCTATATAAATATGATAGAAGTTTGACGCACTGGTAGCATAATGCTCACCAGTGCGTCAAATATCTATCATCACTCTTCCTGCTAAAACTCCTTGATTATACAAGATAACAACATCAGTTTGCTTTGCATGTCAGCAAACAAAGTGATGCTTTTTGTTCACATGGATTTGCACATATTTTCTCGTGGTGTAAAGAAGCAGATTCTATCATTTTTCTGTTGATTTTTGCGCACACTCTCACACATGTGCGCAATCATTCTTGCGTAATCCAGCTCACATGCAAATTCTTTTGTCTATGCTGATGCACGCATATCAACTGGAGAATGACAAAAGCTAAAAAAGCCGAAAAAGATAATATAATATAATGCAGAGAATCTCAGCTTATGCCAAGGTCCATGTAGTCTGTGATTTGCTGCTTTATCAATGTCCTGCTTGATTTTTCACAGTTTCCCTTGTCAAAGCAAGATATATGTTTCTTAGAGTCACTAAGGTAGGCAGGCAATTGGGGTGGGCTTCCCTGCAATCAGAATATCTCACTCTCCATACAGATTTTTCATAGTGCATTTTACATCTTCTCATTACAATGGCGCATTTCTCAGTACCAAGCTACCAACTCACCCCGCCAGCATGTCTGGCTTGCCAGTTTTCGATTGCATTTGACTTCCTAACATTGCATCAGCTCGTTTCTGAGAACTTTGAAGGCCATACCCACTGCTCAATGGCCTTGATTCATGATTCTCAGGGTTTCCAGTCAATTCTTTTGACCCAGCATACCAATCAAACTAACTATCTGTCTCTGTCGGGAGGCAGCTTCCCTAATTTTGTCAATAGCATGTCCAGGACGCTTCTATGAAATATAAGTCAGAGCTTATTACTTTGAGTTGTGAGCATTTTCACGACATCCCTGGCAGCTCAGGGGGATTGATGCTAGTGATTTATATCTGTTAACTAAGAGTGTTTGTGCAGTAGGAACGCGAAATTTTCACCATGGGTGACTCGCGAGCAAGTACAGTGAGGGCAAAAAATTCAACTAATCCTTTGCAGTAAAAGCGTCGTTGTGCTATCTATCGCAACTTCTGACCAGCAAGTGGAATGGATTCGTGACAGAATTGAAGCATGACAGCTCACATCTTGCTCTATCGCGACTGTAGACAACACTTTTCTTCAGCTAGTTTCTCTACTCCTCAAGCCTAAATAAAGCTAGAACAATGCTTTCCTTGAACAAAATTGGGATACTTACAGATTTAAAGCTCTAGAAACACGTAAAAACTGGTTTCACCTTGGTTACTAGTGTATGTTGGCAATGAAGAGTAAATATTTCAAAGATACAATACCATAAGAAATGGGAAATTGTAACTGAAGAAGCGAGCTAAATCTTTTCACTGAAGCGATTCATTGTAAAGAAAACAACTCCAGCACCAAATTATACTCGCACCCACGAGGGACCACCACTCCTCAATTCATAGTATATGACATGGTAGCATTCTCGCTTATTGCATGCCTACTTGATTACTATGGGTTTGTTCTCCATGGTCTCGTGGTACACCATCACACCCAAAGTTGTGGCTACACGGAGTACCGTTAGCGATGGTTAAGCCAGCGATGCGGTAAACCACAGTGCCAACCAGCTGTTTTCTGATGCTTGGTAAGCGTAGAGATGCATGGATATGCTTGAGATCTAAGTGACGCTAGGTCCCGATGAGCTTTCTGATTGGTCCATCACTAGTTACTGGTTGCGTAATCACTGGAGCCACGTGTATGAGTAGTGACAATCACTCCGCCTCTCTGTGTTTGCGATGACTATGCTTGCTGAATAGGTGTTATATAACTGGTCGACCCGTTGCTCTGTGTAGCCACTATACCTTTCCAACGCTATGCATCATTTATCATCGTAACCGCAAAAGCATTACCCTGTGTAGCCACAGCTTAATGTCTCGAACAATTCCACTGCGCACTAAATCATTGAGTTGCAATGATACGAGCTTTGAGGTTGAAACAGCACCATCAATCTGTTCAATCAGATGCTGAAAAATGACTTTTTAGCTTCTGATTGTAAATGCTTACGCATGAAGAGTGCATGACTCTGCCCCAATCTGTAAGTATGACAACACTTGCCTCTCAACACGCTTCTCACTGCGGATATGAATAAGCATCAGCGAATTGCTCATACACTTGCTCAGTCATCACTTTTCAAACCCTAGGTGCTGATGCCAAGAAAGTGATTCATTTCATTATTTCCTATCAGGAGCACTAAATCAGTATTCAAATAGCTGTACTAGAACTCTTTCAGTTGGTGTAAAAAGCTAGTGATATGCACTAGTGATGTAGCATTGCATAATTATTACAGTAGCAGTCATACATCTAGCTAGCGAGATATGAACATTGATCATACCTTGGCAATCATCCTGCAAGGCCAAACGACCATTGTATCTCACTGTGTCTAGACATATTTCGTAGTATATCTTACTTCCACTCACTACGTCAGCCCATTGCATTGAGTTTACAAGGTTGGATTGGCCACGATGACCTCAAGTCTGGAGCAAAATCTGACGAGCCGTAAACTGCCGAGATTTAATTAGCAGCCTCCTTGACTAAGGAATGTTATACCTTTGATTCAAATCTCAGCAACAGCGCACTCTTGGAAGAAGTTTTGGTCACTGTCATTCTATTGTCGACTCCCACGCACACTTCTGCGCACTTGAGCTCACGCTGCCGCACACGCACCCATACGACGCACAAGCCACATGTATGCGTGTCGATGACAGAATAACAATAGCTCTCGGAAGAAATTTTAGTTCAAAGAGATTGATCGATATTCTGGAAGAGACATCCTGGGAGCGACACGGCGATGACAGCTTCATCTTTAGATGCGGGGCCGAATATCAACTGCTGTACTCGGTATCATGGATCTTTGCGGCTGTGGGGAGGAAGAGAAGGTCAGAGCCTACTCAATAAAGCATGCCTGTTAGTCAGTTCTGACAATGCATGTATCCAAAGATGCGCTGGCGGCAGTGTCCGAGGACAGCATTTCCCACACTGATTGTGTCACATGAGAGGTTCGCCATAGACAGTGCCAGTTATGAGAGAGAATGACTTAATCCATATCAGTATTATATTGCTTTACAAGAAGACCGGGTCATCAATGGTGATTAATCAACTATCGTTTCACGTGAAGACAGCAGCAGGGTGGGACAATTCTGCAAGTGCAGAATCCTCCACCGCATAGGACACCAGGGTTGCTACACTGAGGGGCTCCTCCATAATCTACAAACAAGATTGTTGCAGGAAAATCAAAAATTATGAATGTGCTCTTCAAATGCTGTTCAATTTTGGGTAAGCGTGCTAATGCTGAGGATCAGAAAGAAGAAATAAAAAGTCGATTCCCTCATACAGGAGAAGAGAAGAAAAGATTTTAGACAGGAAGTCCATGATGTTCATAAAAAATGTGGTACTTAGGATTTCATACATATTCGGCGAACCTGAGGTATCAATGTTAGGAGGGAGAGAGGGGGCGAGAGGGAGAGGGGAAAAAGTGATAAAAAAGA
>ERZ1740065.823-NODE-823-length-17501-cov-15.280523_pt1 | contig 17501 bp, 18 predicted proteins | sample MGYA00581738_ERZ1740065 | MGnify/ENA primary metagenome ERZ1740065 (study PRJEB43018, sample SAMN04849749) | marine metagenome | isolation source: floating plastic debris | place: Pacific Ocean | collected 2008-09-01 | study: EMG produced TPA metagenomics...
CCGTTGCTCTGCTGAGTCTGCCCGTTGCTCTGCATTATCCAAGGCCTGTAGGGCGTCATCCCGTTCTTCTAGGACTTCTTCTTGGTTTGGCAAGATGCGGTCAGTTTGCACATCATAGAACCGTAGAGCTTTTGGCAACGGTGCGATTCCAAGTCCTTTCACGGAGTTGCGTAGTTGTAAATCCAGACCTAGCACCTGGCTACGGATAAAGGGAATATTGTCATCGGTGTACCGGATTGGCAGAGGTTGGTAGCTGCCATCGACCAGCCGTGCTCCCTGGAGCTGAGGCTCTAGATAATCAGCTGTTGGATCGAATTGGAAATATTCTTCAACACCCAGGCTGGCATATCGCTTGGGCTTGTTTTCCTGATCCTGTTTTTTGGTGCTTTTGGATGTGATTTCTAGAACGAAAGAAGGCAGTTTGTTATTTTCTTGCCAAGTTTTATAGCTACGGCGTTTACGATGGCTGACACCAAAGACGACAAACACATCGGGGGAAATAACGGCTTTAGGGTTGCCTTCTTCGTAGTAAATAAATAAATTCCCAGATACATAGACGCTGCCACGGCTCCTAAAATAAAGCCTCAGTGCTTCAACGGCATAAAACAAATAGTCGCGGGTGGCATCGCTTTCTGTCATCGGTTGACCGTCCGACTCAGGGTAGATAGTGGTATTGAGCGTCGAGCGGGAATTTGTCATGGCTAGAGCGCTTGGGAGCCATTTGGGGTTTCCTCAGTTTAACCTAAGGACTAGAAGCAGCTCGTCGTAATGGGGCATTTGCTAATTTCTATGCTAAAACGCTTATCTCGCTGGCTAGAAAACAATTGGGTGACGCCTGCCTACAGCGGCTGGGTGCTCCTGGGGATTACCCTTTGTTTCTTGGGGGCGGCGACCAATACGATGGCTGGTTGGCTATATGTGATCAGCGGTGTCACCATTGCCCTACTATCGGTGTCATCGATTTTGCCCCAGCGCGGATTGCAGGGGTTAGCGATTACTCGCCAGGTGCCCGGGCCTGTGTCTGCAGGGGAAGCGCTGTCGATGGTGCTCACTTTGAAAAATACGACGGCGCAGTCTAAGAGTTTACTGCAGCTGCAGGATTTGGTTCCTGAGCGGTTAGGGGGGGTAAAAATTTGTGCGATCTCAACCCTAGTTCCCCATGGCCAACACACCTGGCGCTACGAAATCCCCACCCAGCGGCGGGGCATTTACACCTGGCCCGAGGTGCGGCTACGTACGGCAGCGCCCCTCGGTTTATTTTGGTGTAGTCGTTTGCATTCAGCCAAAGCCAAAGCCGTTGTATATCCGCAAATATTGCCCCTAGATCGCTGTCCGGTTATAGATGCGCTCGGTGATGAAACGGGTCGGCAGCGGCTGCAAAAGACCGCCATTAATGCCACGGGAACTGAAGGCTTGACCCGAGCCCTCCGCCCCTACCGCTGGGGTGACCCCACCCGGTTAATCCACTGGCGAACGAGTGCGCGCTATGGCGAACTGCGGGTACGAGAGCTAGAGGTACTCACAAGCCACCAGAGTATGATTATCGCCCTAGATACCTCTAATACTTGGGATATTGATAGTAATACTTGGACCATTGACAGTTTTGAGCGTGCTGTCATCGCGGCGGCTTCACTCTATCACTATGGACAGCAGCAGGGTTTAGCAACCGAGCTATGGACCGCTAAAACGGGTTTAGTTCGGGACATGACAGCGGTTTTAACCGTATTGGCGGGCATTAAACTCAACGACGGTGGTGACCATAAGCTACCCGCCCCACCACTGGTTTGGTTGACCGCGCGAACAGGGAAACCGCTACCCCAAAACAGTGCTGAAATCTTGTTTTGGTCTAAGACGGCGGCCCATTCTGGACCTTCAGTTCACGCAGAGGATAAACAGGGTACCAACAGACTGATTATTAACCCTGTGGATGATTTGCAACGTCAGTTGCAGGGCTAGGTAGGGTGGCATCGTAATTCTGTATTGTGACTGATTAAAATCCAGGATTGATATCGGCAATGGTTAGAAAAATGCCAGTTTCTTCCACAGGCTGATCGTTGGCATCATATCCCCTGGCCAGTACATAGCGTTTGCCTATGACATCTTCTTTAAACTCATGGGCAATGAACCACACCCCGTTTTCTACCGTAGCTTCGCCGAGGAGTAGCGTTGGTTCCGATGGGTCTGGATATTTCTGCTCATAAATGTAGGCACCTGTGGCAAAGAGTTTTACGTTGATAATGTTGTCTTTGGCGGTGCCGCAAAACTGGATTGGCTGTTGTCGTAACCCTGTGTAAAAGTTGCGATCGCCTTCATCAAGAATTGGCGAGATAATTTGTATTGTCTTTTGAGATAAGGACGGCTCTACCTTACCTGGCTGGTATCCTGGAATCTTTCCTGCTGGAGGTATCGGACAGATTTTTGTTGGAGAATCAGTTGCGGTTAACGTTTCTGAGACTGTTGTTGCTTCGGATTCTGTTGGTTGCGTAATGGCGTTGTTATGGTTACACCCGCTCAGACTAGTGATCAACAGTACGAGTAACCAAAATTGCTTGGAAAATTGTTTAGTGTAGTTGTCCATAGTCTATTTTCTGTTTAGGGATAGGAATGTTATAAAATCCAAAACTTAATACGGAAGAGACATAGCATGCACCATCGGTAACTACACAACCGTTGGATGCATTTACTAAACTTGAAGTGTAGAAAAAGGGGTGCGTAAGATAGCGTGATGGCACAGCTCAAAGCCCGTCGCCCAGAAAATGTAGATGGGGATTTTTTTGTTGATACCAGCTGTATTGACTGCGATACCTGCCGGTGGATGGCCCCTGACGTGTTTGGCCGAGATGGCGACATGTCGGCGGTACATACCCAACCAACAACCTCAGAACAGCGGGTTCAAGCCTTAAAGGCGCTCTTATCCTGCCCGACAGCGTCCATTGGTACAGTGTCTGCGCCGAGGGATATTAAGCAGACCCAGGCTGACCTGCCTGACTTAGTTGAGGCCAATGTTTATCACTGTGGCTACCATTCTGAAAAGTCTTATGGGGCGGCGAGCTATTTTATTCAGCGGCCTGAGGGCAATATTCTGATTGACTCACCTCGGTTTACGCCGCCTTTGGTGAAACAGCTGGAGGCTATGGGTGGGGTTAAATACCTGTATCTCACCCATCGGGATGATGTGGCGGATCACGCGAAGTTTCAGCAGCATTTTGATTGCGCTCGCATCCTTCACGCCGACGACATCACCACCGATACCCAATCCGTTGAAATCCATCTCCAGGGGCATGCTCTCCATCAGCTAACCGACGATATCACCATTATTCCTGTCCCTGGCCATAGCAAGGGACATACCGTACTGCTCTATCAAGCCAGGTTTCTCTTCACCGGCGATCATCTGGCTTGGTCAGTCTATCTGGGGCACCTCTATGGTTTTCGTCGCTTCTGCTGGTATTCCTGGGCTGAGCAGGTCAAATCCATGCAGCGTCTGACAGATTATTCATTTGAGTGGGTGCTGCCAGGCCATGGCCGCCGCTTCCATAGCAATACCATGGCAAAAGAGTTACAGACATGTATTGAGTGGATGCAGCAAACCTAGTGCGCCATCAGCTACTTTGTTGGGTGGGTCGCAGCAGCAGATCATGCACCTGCACATAGTCGGGCTGGCTGAGGATATAGCCCACACCATTGGCGATGTCTTTGGGCTGCAGTACCGGAAATTGGCTATATACCTGTTGGGCTGCTTCGGCGCTGCCAGAATATTTTTCGGCGAACTCAGTTTCAACAAAGCCGGGGCTAATGGATGAAATCCGAATGGCGCTTTGGTCTGCCCGCAGCTCCTGACGTAACCCTTCTGTGAGGGCGCGTACGGCAAACTTAGAGGCGGAGTACATGCCGCTGCCGGGGACTCGGTGACCCGACATGGAGCTGATGTGGACGATGTGGCCGCTGTCATTGCCCAGCTTACGCATGAGATTAATGGCTTCGCGGGTGCAGATGCACAGGGCGATGACGTTCACATCTAGGGTCTCGCGCCATTTTTCGGTGCTGCCGCTGCTGAGGGACTCTTTGTGGCCTAAGCCGGCATTGTTGACTAGCACGTCGAGACGATTAAATCGGGTTGCGATCGCATCAAACCAATCTAAAATCTGGGCCTCATCCCGCAAATCCACGGTCTGAGTAAGGACCTCAACCCCGTGCTGCGATGACAAAATATTAGCTAACTGAGCCAATCGCTGCTCCCGTCGGGCACATAGCGCCAGATTGTAACCATCAGCGGCAAGCTGGGTGGCGATGGCCGTACCAATGCCGCTGGAAGCTCCAGTAATAGCGGCGACGAGGCGATTAGTCATGGTGGTCGAACCTAGTTATGAACCCTTTTGATTCTGAGAACGAAAGCGACCGCTGTCAAAGTTTCGTCGCGCCAGGTGCTTTGTTTTACGTCCGGTTACGCGCTTCCGCCACATTTTGAAGCTAGACTGCTTCATTTCTCGACGCATCAGGGTAATGACCTGCTTTTCTTGGAGGCCATACTGCAGCTCGATGGCTGAAAAGGGTGTGCGATCTTCCCAGGCCATCTCGATGACGCGGTTGATGGTGTCGGAGCTAAGTTCGGGGAGTTTCATGCAGGGTAGGGGTGTTCTGTATAAGCCATGCAGGGTTTGCCATCGTAGGCTGCCCTGGGACCAGCGGTTAAAAATACTGTCTGATGGCTGTATATCCGCTCTTCTATTTTCCTTTAATCGCCCTAAAAAAGCTAAGGACCTTGAATTTGCTGTGCTAACTGTAGGCTATGGAGCCCCTATGACCCCAGCTCCCTCTCTATTAACTTTCAAAGAAGCCGACATCCTCCACTTCAAACCGCGCCTGGTTTATGAGAATATTATGTATAAGTATTTTATAAAACGCATTTCTCCGCAGGAGGTTCGGTAATGGACATTGATTTCCGGGTTGTAGCTGTACTAGCTCCCATTGCCCTAGCTGCTGGCTGGGCTGGTTTTAACATCTTCCAAGCTGCACTAGGCCAGGTTCAACGTATGTTTGGCAACGAAGAGTAGACCCGTCTTTGTAACGAAAAGTTATCGAATTTACTCAGGTTTATTTAGTTAGAGCTGCCTCCATAACGGGGGCAGTTTTTTATTGGGCACTGCAGATGGCTATGGTTTCGGTACAGGGTTGGCGATGTTTTGACTCGCACGACTCTGTCGGTGGCTGACTCATGGCTAGCTGAGCGTTAACTGTCGTAGCTTATCCATAATTTGGGCAAAGGCAATACCGCGATGGCTGTGGGTTTCTTTTTGCTGATCGCTCATTTCGGCAAAGGTTTTGTGCTGACTGGGGACGTAGAAAATTGGGTCGTAGCCAAAGCCGTTGGCGCCTTTGGGCTCAGTCAAAATTTCTCCGGCACAGATGCCTTCTGTTTCAAGGGCAATGGTGCCATCGGGACGAGCTAGGGCCAGGGCACAGACAAACTGAGCACTGCGATCTTGGGTGCCGCTCAGTTCTCGTAGCACTCGGTTAATTCGGTCTTGATCATCTGTACCGTACCGGGCAGAGTACAGACCCGGCGCACCGTTGAGGGCATCGATTTGCAGACCAGAGTCGTCGGCGATGGCCCATTGCTGGGTTGCGATCGCAACCTCGCTTGCCTTCAACCGTGCATTCTCCATAAACGTCGTCCCTGTCTCATCCACATCAATGTCCGTCGGCTTCAGCTGCAATTCCCAACCCAGCGGCGTTAGGTAGACCTGCATTTCCTTGAGTTTTCCAGGATTTCCAGTCGCAACAATCACAGTAGGCATGGCAACAGATAGGGTAAGGACTCTCCAATGGGCGTTCACATTTAACCATGAACCGTAAGTTGGGGTGAGCCCATGAATCCCAACCGACCACCTCAACCCTAATCGACCGCCCATGTAACCGACCCAGATAGAGGCTGCTTAAAGGTCAGGGGCAAGGGATGATAGCGTAATCCATGAAACGCCTATCAGTTCCTATCGCTTTGGATAATCGCCCCACCTACTGGCAGCTGCTGCCCTATATCCGTCGCCAGCAGACCATTTTGCTACCGGCCTTAGCCTGCACGCTGGTATTCACTCTCTACTGGCCGATTCTTGCCAAGCTGGGGGGGCTGGCCATTTCTACGCTGGTGCAGGGGCAAGTGGCTGCGTTTGGTCGAGTTGCCGCCATCACCCTTATTGGTCTGCTGATTCAAAAGGCGGCTCAATATGGGCAAGATTCTTTGATGGCAAAGGCGGCGTTTCGGGTGGCCCACCAGCTACGTACCCGCGTCTATGGCCATCTCCAAACTTTGAGCCTGACCTATTTTGAACGGACTAAAACCGGAGAGTTGGCCTATCGCCTCACCGAGGATGTGGATCGCATTGGCGAGGTGATTTACAAGCTTTTCCATGATTTTGTGCCCTCGGCGCTGCAGCTGGTGGTGGTGTTTGGCTACATGATTTACCTCAACTGGCAGCTAACGGCGGCGGCGCTGATTCTCATCCCCTTGCTGGCTGTATTGTCCGGCTGGTTTGGTGAAAAAATGCTCACCGCCGCCCGTCGCAGTCAAGATAAGGTGGCCGATCTTTCCTCCCAGGTGGCCGAAGTGTTTAGCGGTATTCGTCTGGTGCAGGCTTTTGCGGCAGAAGACTATGAAATTGCTCGCTTTTCCCAAGCCTCGGCTAAAAACCGAGATGCTCGCTATTCGGTGGCGTGGCTACAGGCGGTGCAGTTTCCGGTGGTGGGTTTTCTCTATGCGGGGATGATTGTGATTTTGCTGCTGGTGGGCACCTGGCAAATTAGTCTTGGCAATCTGGCGCGCGAGGGATTTGGTACCTATGTAATCAATGCGTTGCTGCTGATTGATCCGGTCAACCATGTGATTCAAAACTTTAATGAGTTTAAGCAGGGGGAAGCGTCGGTAGACCGGGTGCTAGAACTGCTCAAAATTCAGCCATCTGTGCAGGATATCCCCGAGGCCAGCCCGCTGCCTGTGGTCACAGGGCGGGTGGACTATCGGGATGTTAGCTTTGCCTATGGGGCCGATCAGCCGGTGCTAAACCATGTCAGCCTCTCGGCAGAACCGGGGCAGACCATTGCGTTAGTGGGCCTTTCGGGGGCTGGGAAAACCACCTTAGTTAACCTGTTACCGCGTTTTTATGATGTGGCCACCGGAGAGATTTTGATCGATGGGGTGAATATTCGCCAGGTGACGTTGCAAAGTCTGCGCCGGCAAATCGGCATCGTGCCCCAAGAGAATGTGTTGTTTTCGGGCACCCTAGCGGAGAATATTGCCTTTGGTCAAAAGGAGGTAAAGTTGGCGGCGGTGGAAGCGGCGGCGCGGGTGGCCAATGCCCACGAATTTATCAGTCAGTTTTCCCAGGGATACCACACGTGGGTGGGGGAGCGCGGCGTAAATTTATCGGGGGGACAGCGGCAGCGAGTTGCGATCGCACGGGCCGTCCTCTTCGATCCTAAAATTCTTATTCTGGATGAGGCAACTTCTGCCCTCGATGCGGAGTCAGAATCGCTAGTACAAGAAGCTCTAGATCGGCTCATGCAAGGACGAACAGTGTTCGTGATTGCGCACCGACTGGCCACGGTCAGGACGTGCGATCTCATCCTTGTCATGGAAAAGGGCCGCATTATCGAATCCGGCACCCACACAGAGCTGATTCAGCAATCGGGGCGCTATGCCAGCTTTTACACTAAGCAGTTTCAGGGATAAATCAATACGCGATCAATTTACAAAACTTACAAATACGTTGGGTTTTGATTTTTTTCCGCCATGAATTCAGTATCGTCAAGAATCTTGGCGAAAGACCTGATATAGGATAGCGAATGAGGGTGTCCTTACTTAAGGAATTTATGATAAGCAGTCGTTATCAGGTCATCAGAAACATTACTGGTGTCGGTCGAACGCTTCGGAGTCAGTCTGGCACTGATCAGGATATAGAAGACCTGATGGGGCATCGTCTATATTCACGACGACGGGCCCTGGTGTTTTTAGGCCTATCCACAGCGACTGCCGTGGTAACCGTGGGCTGTCAAAGCGCATCGAGTCAGATCGTTGCCCCAACGGGCCGACCCCTGAAAAGCCGAACTCTGAAGACAGTAAGGGTGGATGGGACCGGACAAATTGCCTCCGAACCCTCCACAAATATTGCCTACTTTGATGAACCCTATCTAAATCAAGGGGGGCGCAAGGTGCTGCCCCTGCGCATGGTGCAGATACCGGCCGGCGAATTTCTTATGGGGTCTCCCCCAACCGAGCCCCAACGGGAAGAGAAAGAAGGGCCTCAGCGTTCAGTTCAGGTGCCTAGTTTTTATATGGGAGCCTTCACCATTACACAAAAACAGTATCAGGCAATCATGGGGGAAAACCCATCCTACTTTACTGATGATGACGGTAAAGATGGTGCTAATTTGCCCGTAGAGCAGGTCACTTGGCAAGATGCCGATGTCTTTTGTCAAAAATTGAGTGAGCTGACGGGGCGCACCTATCGGCTGCCCAGTGAAGCCGAGTGGGAATATGCGTGTCGCGCTGGAACAACCACCCCCTTTAGCTTTGGTGAAAAGCTAACAACAGAAATCGCTAACTTTTTTGCAGACTTTACCTTTACCGAAAATATTGAAGAGAACTATCGCAATACCCCAGTTGCTGTTGATAGTTTCTGGCCCAATGAGTTTGGCCTATATAACATGCACGGTAATGTGAGTGAATGGTGTTCTGACGATTACCACGACAGTTATAACGGTGCCCCCACCGATGCCAATCAGCGGGGATCTAATTCCTCCCAGGCCTCTAAGGTGATCCGAGGTGGCTCATGGTTTAACGACACGCCCTATTGTCGTTCAGCATCCCGTGATAAAAATAGCCAAACCGGTCGTAGTAATTCCTTTGGCTTTCGAGTTGTGTGCGAGCCGTTAATTTGACTACGCAGCCACAGCAGGATTCTCTCCTATAGTCTCTTAAAGTGGTCTTAAATTCTCCACCATTGTCGAGAGCATCCATTGAAAACGACGCCTAATTTTTTAAGCCATCGCGATAGTGCCAATGCCAGGGTTCCTGTTCGCCCGCCGGGTTTCCTTGGGGATACGACAGTGCAAACCCATAATTTTTGGCGTACCGCTTGAGCCACCGATAACCATCGGTTTGTTTAAAGCTTAGATCCCAGTCCGTGCTTTCATCGGCATTTTTATCGCCAATGGCCACAGCATAGCCAGTGTGATAATCACTCTGCTTGAGCCACTGCCCTATTGTTGTATCGGTTTCTCTGGTTAGCTGCTTGCGTTGATCGGCTAGGGAAATGTAGCCCGCTAGCGGTAAAAGCTCGACTCCTTCATCCTTGGCGGCGGCAACCATACCCCAAAAAGCATCCACCGCCTCTGGTCGATTTTGGATACTGCCATCGTCGACCAGATTAACCAGTTCACTGGGGCTCGCTTCTTTGTTCGCCACCGTTGGGACGGCCGCTTTAACGGCAGCCCAACGATCACTCAGGGTTCTAGCTGTCCACTGGTAACCTTTGACTCCAAACCCGATGACTATCAAGGTTGCTGTGATGTAACCCATCACTTTTAAAATGATTTTGGGTGGGATTAGGGTAACGGGTTTGGTGGTGGCTGATGTCGTGTCTGAGGGGAGTTTGCCTTTGGCGGCAACATGGGTGGGTAGGGCGCTATCTTGCCCAACTCGAATGCCTGTAATGGTTTTCTCAAGCGCCTTGAGTGCGTCTGTTGCCGTCGGGTAACGATGGTTTGGATTGGGGGCTATTAGCCGTTTGATAAAGGTTTCAAGGGCTGGACTAATGGTTGGATTAGACCATTGCACTTTTTGGGTCAGGGGATTAATGTCTAAACGTTGGGGCGGGACATCCATCAGTGCCGCAATGGCCACCATACCGACGGAATATAAATCGCTGGCATAGCAGAGCTTCCCCCGCGATTGTTCTGGGGCAATGTAACCAACGGTGCCCACGTTGACCGTGGCTGTCATTTGGCCATTGCGACTGATTGCGCTCTTGCTCAGGGCCTTGACTACGCCAAAGTCGATTAAAAAAATATCGCCGTTGCTGGCTTGTCGAATTAGGTTGGCAGGCTTAATGTCTCGATGGATCATCCGATGCTGATGGACAAAGGCTAGAACCGTGAGGATATCCCTTAATAATTTGGTGACATAGCTTTCGTCTAGGGGCTTCCCGGCTCGAATTTCTTGGCTGAGGTTATGGCCTCGAACCAATTCTTGCGCAATATAAAACTTGTTGCCCTCATCAAAATATGCCAGTAGTCTCGGGATGCGGGAGTGCATGCCTAGTTTCTCTAGGGTGCTGGCCTCTTGCCGAAACATGTCTAGAATTTTAGGGCTGGTATGGGTGAGTTCTTTGATAACGCATGGTGGCTTACTCGGCTGGTGGTGATCGACGGCGCGATAGGTAATTCCGTAGCCACCCCGATCTAAAATTTCCAGTATTTCAAAACGATTAGCAAGCTTCATGGTCAGTTGGATCCGTTGTCTGGCGCTGCTATAAAGTGGGCGTTGCTGCTCCCCGGCATGAATTTATCTGCTAGGTATCGGTACATTGCATATCTCACAAATCGGTTCATCTCCTAAATCAGCAACGGTACAACGTGTGATGGCTGTAAAGAAGATAGCTTTCCTTTGGGTTGAGTGTAGTGGATATCAAAAGAAAGCGAGGCGTTCATACTTATTGTCTGTTGAATGTTTGTAGGAGTACCCTAACCCATAGAATTCTTTTAATCTCCTGGGTAAGGTGGGTTGAAACTCTGGCTTTTCCCAGAAAAATCAGTCTCTCTGGACGGAGAAGCGGTTTAATCTGAGTAGTTGTTTAAAAAAGAGCTATTATCCATGGTTGGCAGACATCAGCATGTATTCCCCTTGGCCTTGGTCGCAGCTGTCACCACGATTACGGGGCATGATGCCGTCAACCAACCACTACAGGCACAGCCTAGTCCCACAATTATTTGTCGCTACGACCCCAGTACCGGTATCCCTAACCCGTTAGGAATGCGAACATTTATTACTATGACGGAGGCGAACGGCTCCACTGAGGTGGCCTATGAGCAGCTGGGTACCTTTGTCCCTGGGCCAGTGGAGGCGGTGCTGACGACAGAGCGGGCGCTAATTTTTCCTGATCGGTCCATTGATCGGGTGCGGCAGCTGTTACTGACGGATGCCACTTACTACCGTGAGCTGGTGGGGTTTGATGACCCGGATGGGTTTGCGGCAGTTAACGATACGTTGATCTGTCGGGCTGAGGCGGTGGCGTCACGACCGGCTGCTTCGTCGTTAGAGCGCTCATCTGCTTCGGCAGAGCTACCTGATTTGGGAGGTGATATTCCCAGATCAGATCTGCCCGTGCTTGGGGGTGAGACGCCGCGTGGTGCCGGTGATGGTGCAACACCACCGACTTTCTATGACACGATCGCCGGTCTGGCTGATGGTAACTATCGCTATATATCGGGGCCAGCTGATGCTCGAGCTTATTCTGACCAGGAATTGCGCAGTCGAGGTGGGGTGTTGTTTGTTTTTCGCAAGACCGATGATGAGATTATCGGTTCCTATAGTTACATCGATGGCGAATCGATTTGTGTGACTGGTCGTGTCAGTGGTAACACCATTAGCGGTCAGGCTTATCCTGACGATGGCGTTGCCCGCGATCTGGCCGAGAATTTTACGTTTTGGGGACCTGCCACCTTTTTGCGAGTGCGTCGTACCCGTGGGGATGAGGGAGGTCGCTATTACAGTAGTGCCACCCTAGAACTGAACGATTTCTCAAAGATTAATGCGGGGTCGTCCCTGCCACCTAGCAGCTGTCAGTAGGTTTGCGGGTTTCTTTGCAGGGCGGCTCGGGGGCTATATCGACAGCATGAGCTGGTTGAGGGCCGTTTGCATGTGGTCAACAACCCGGTCGTAGCATTGTTTTACGTAGGTGCTATCCTGGGCGGCGGTGCGACCCGTGTGCTCAAAAACAATGGGTGGGCAAACACGGGTATGGATCGGGTGGGGCCAGGGAATATGGGGTAAGGGACCTATGGCTAACCCCCAGGGGAGCCCCAGGTAGATGGGAAACACTTCTGGATCAATGCCGCCAATCCAGGGCAGTAGCCCCTGTTGGTTTAGCCACTTGGCCTGTTTATAACAGTCGTTTAAGACGATAAAGGTGTCGTGGGCACCGTGGGAAATAACGGGGACAATGGGCACCTGCTCCCGTAGGGCTAGCTTGATAAAGCCGGTGCGTCCCATGAGTTGGATTTTGTGGCGCTGGTGATGGGGGCGGAAAACGTCTTGGGCACCTCCTGGAAAGACGAGGACGCTGGCACCGCGTTGGAGGGCTGCGATCGCAAACTTGGGCTGAGCCGGTACCGCCCCACACCGAGCCCCTAAGCGACCCAACCCAGGATTCACCTGCCACACTTTAGGATGCATCAGACCATAGATGGGGCGTTCATAGCCAAAGCGACGAAACCAATCCACCATCAGCATCAGCAAGTCAGGCGACGCCAGACCACCATTGTGAGCCCCAACAAAAAGAGCCTGTTTAGGGACATGGTGCCAACCCTCTGTACGGGTATGAAAGTAGTTGTCATACACCCATTCCCATTTGGGCATTAACGATGCAATCGTTTGTGGATCTCGCTGTGCCAGCGCTGCTTCAATGCTGTGGCCGCTACCGGGCATAAATTCACTCCAATCGGGGCAGCCCTTAGCCTATCGAAGATTGGTCAACGGCCTTATCAAGATTTGACAGACGCGTAAAAAAGTCCTGAGCCACCACATTTTACTGGGATATTGAAAGGCCGATATTAAACGACCAATCCATACAAAAAGGGCCCCCACCGAAGTGGGAGCCGCAGTAAGCGTTATTCCTTAATGACCTAATTGTGCCAGGGAAATTTGGTCTGGGTTGTGACGATGATCATGCCCTAGTCGTGTTTAAGTTCATATACCAGGGCTGATCTGTTCGGTACTTATATTGCCGACAGTTTGTAGAGCAGCTGATTGACCTAGAAAAGATTTACCATAGAGACAGTAGCGTTGTGAATACGACGTTAGTGTAGATATGTTTTCTAGATCACCCCCCCATGGAATTTCTGAACCGTTTGCTCGGTCGTAACCCTGACGCCGTCAAGGCGAATGTGGAAATCTACACGTGGCAGACCTGCCCCTACTGCATTCGTGCCAAGCTGCTGCTGTGGTGGAAGGGCGCTGCATTTAACGAATATAAGATCGATGGCGATGAAGCCGCCCGCGCCCAAATGGCAGAGCGCTCAAATCAACGTCGTAGCGTACCTCAGATTTTTATTAATGACCGCCACATTGGTGGATGTGACGATCTCTACGCCCTCGATGGTCAAGGGCAGCTTGATTCGCTTTTAACCCAGGCGTAGGTGCGTGGATTGCCTAAAACGCACTGCCCGCCACTGGCGGAATCAACGCAACACCATGGAATGAGTAAATTCGCAGATTTTCGTATCGGCTGTGCCGTCTGGGCCTATAAAGACTGGCTTGGAGACTTTTACCCGACGGGCAGTCGCGCCACCAATTTTTTGCGTCTCTATGGTGAACGCATGACCTGTGTTGAGGGCAATACTACATTTTATTCTGTTCCTACCCCGGAGACAGTGCAGCGCTGGGCCGATAATACCCCCGAAACGTTTCGCTTTTGCCCGAAACTGCCACGTACGGTCACCCATGGGGGAGCGTTGATGCCACAGCTGTCGGCAGCCCTGGATTTTCTCTCCCTAATGCAGGGGTTAGGGCCACGGCTGGGGCCAATATTTGCCCAGCTGCCCCCTCGGTATAGCCCAGCTTCGTTTGCAGATTTTGAAACGTTTGTTGTCAACTGGCCCCATCACAAAAATCCTTTGGCCGTAGAAGTGCGTCATTTAGATTGGTTTAAGTCTCCCCAGGCAGACCGACTAGATGCATTGTTGACTCGGTTTGGTGTGGGGCGAGTGCTGTTAGATACGCGTCCTATTTTTACTTGGAGCAATCCAGCTGATGATCCACAGCTACGCTCGGAACGTAAAAAGCCTCGCGTACCTCTGCGGCCAACTGCAACCGCTAACGTTGTGTTGGTGCGTTACATCAGTCACCCTGAGCTAGATAAAAATCGTGACTTTCTAGCGGGCTGGGTGGAGCGTGTCGGGGAGTGGCTTACCCAAGGGCTGTCGGTATACTTTTTTGTTCATTGTCCAGACGAGGCCAAGTCCCCCGCCATTGCCCGTTACGTTCAAATGCAGTTAGAAAAAGCGGGGATTGAGGTGCCACCGCTGCCGTGGTCATTGCTAGAATCACCACCTCAACAGCTAGGGTTGTTTTCATAGATGCATCTGTGTCTCTTTGATTAAAGCCGGGACAATGCGATCGCACGCTAATTTTCCCCCAAACAAATTCCGGGCGACGGGGCCAACTTGCAACGCAGCTGCGCCTCCCATAATAAATAGATTGCACCCTGGCCACCGCAGATGCTTGTCGAGTATCGGCAAACCTTCCACATCAGCAAGTGGATACTGTTCTCTCACGGCAGATAACAACGGCCACTGATTCACATCCAGCGTACTCCCCGTGGCCAGCCAGATCCGATCAATCGGCAGGTGGGTAATACAGTGGTGTGCTTCTGGATGGTTGCAGCTCACCTGCCAGGTATTATCCTGCCAGGTGGCAGACTGCACTTCGCATTGCTCATAAAACGAGAGTTTGCCGCTGCGTTCTAACCGTCGCAACTTTGTCAGCACAGCCGGTGTCAGGGAGCCACCATTGCGGGCATCGCGAATCATCTGCCAGCGGTTTTCCCAGCTGGGTTCGGCGTGAAACCCCTTGAGATATTTAGGCCCTAGCCAACCGGGCTCGGCATCAAACAGTTTTTCATAAAAGGTGCGGCGGGCCATCATCATGACTTGGGCACCTCGTGCGATCGCACCCACCGCCAGGTGACCAGCGGTCAAACCACTGCCAACAATCAAAATTTGTTCTCCTGCTAGTTGCAACCTTCGCAGGTCCACCTGATGGGAATGGCATAGACGCTCGGGAGGATAGTTCTGGGGCAGTGCGTTTACCCAATCTGGCACGTGGGGAACGCCGCCAGCAATGGCCAGCACTATTCGTCTGGCAGTCAATACTTGACCGTTGGTAAAGGTGAGTCGAAAGCGCTGTCGTCCCCGTTCGCGTACAGGTTCCAGACCATTGACCTGGGCTGGAACTACCCGACCTTGCAACTGCCAACGGCGGATGATCTCCTGGCAAAAGTCATGAAACAGCTGGGTACCGGGTAAATCATAGGGGGGAAATAGTTCATCGGCTCTCGACTCAGCAAAGGCCCTCAAGGCATAGGGGTTGGGGTCGGGATGATGGACGATGGGCGATCGCAAGTGGGGGATCTCATAGGCACTAAACTGATGTTGCCACTGCTGCAACCATTGCCCTGACGGATCAATCACCACAAAGCGATTGCGCATGGACTTCTTTTTTTGCAGCAAATGCGTAACCAGTGTCAATGCCTGGGGACCTGCCCCCACAATCGCCAGATCAATCGTTTTGGGCAGTGCTGCAGCATTAACCATAAATAAATCCTGAAAAAATGATAATGATTATCATTCTAGAAGTATAATTCAAAGCTGCTTTACGCAGTCAAGTTTTGATGCCCGATCTAAACGATTGTTCGCTTTCTATGGAATCCTTTGATCTCACGTTAGTGGCCGGTCCACCTGGGGTGGGTAAAACCACCTGGATTAGCCAGTTTCTTAAAGATGCTGCGCGTCCTCTGTTTTATCTTTATCCGGGGGCGCAGGCATCTGTTGATTTAGCCCGCATTGGCTATTGCTTCCCTTGGGTCTCGATTATTTCGGACGATCAGCTTGCCAGGGTGCTGACTGACTTGCCCGATCAGGCCCAGGTTTTTATGGAGTTAGGCTTTCATCTGGATCTGGAGTCACCGTTGTTATCAGCGTATCCTGGGCGACGGATCGCCATTGTGCCCCCCGGTCTGGCAACCTCTGAATGGCACAACTGGGCAGATGAGGTTATGCCCAGCAACCATAGCCAAGCATCGGGTGCTGATAAGCTACCGGCCATATGGAGATCGCCCCTAACGGGGCAAGTGTTTGATCCCCCTAGCCTAGATGATGTGTTGATTGAACTGACCGGGGGAGCTTACGGTCAGGTAATGCGCTTAAAAGGCATTTTTGAACTGCCCGATGGTCGGGCGTTTTATGTGGATTTTGTCGAAGGGTTACCGGGCATTGAATATACTGAACTCAAGTTGCCTCGGTGGCTTGACGGACGTCCCGATCGCTTTAGCGGTCTGGAAATTGTGGGGCGTGACTTAGAGCAAAAAACAATTGCTCAAACAGTGTTGGCATGTTGTTTGGCCGATGATGTGCTATTCCAGTATCAGCGGCAGTACCAACAGGTGCAGTCAGAAGAAGAGACCGTAATAGAAGAATCTGAGCAAGAGGTAATGGTATGAAACTCGCAGTGATCTCTTGCATTCATGGCAACTACGAAGCGCTGAATGCAGTGTTGTCAGACATTGATGCCCAGAAAGCTGACCAGATTTATTGTCTGGGTGACTTGGTGGGCTATGGCCCTCACCCTAATGAGGTGGTAGATACGATCCGCTCGTTGGCGATTCCCACCTGCCAGGGCTGTTGGGATGAAGACATTGTGGAAGGGTTAAATGCCTGTGAATGCAGCTATCCCTCACAGATTGCTGAACAACGGGGCAAACTGGCCCATGAATGGACCAACAGCGAGATTCGACCCGATGTGCGGGAGTATTTGGCCACATTACCCCTGTCTTTAAAGCAGGATAACCTGTGTTTTGTCCATGGCAGCCCTAACAGTCAGCATGAATATTTGTTACCCAGCATGGATGGTTTTGCCGCGCTGGAGCGGGTTCTCTCTGTCGATGCCGATGTGTTGTTCTGTGGTCATACCCACGTTCCCTATGTGCGGGAGTTAGAGGATGCGAAACTGTCGGTGACGGTAAAAAGTCCGGCTCAAGCTTCAGATCCTCAACAGTTTCAGGCGTCGCTGAAGCGTGTTATTAATGCGGGGTCTGTGGGTGAACCTCGCCACGGTCGGCCCAATGCCACCTATGTTCTCTACGACACGGAGACAACCCAGGTGACTCTACGGGAGGTTGCCTATGATTATGAGAAAACCTGTCAAGCTATTCTTGACAGCGGATTGCCTTCTATCTTTGCCTGGCGGTTATCGCGGGGCATGGAGTTTGCAGAACGGGCGGACGATCCGAGCCATGTGTGCGAACGGTAGGGAGACGCTATAACAACAGGGAGAAACTATTCGGTGAAGTGGGCGATCTTAAGCGGAATTGAAGGCAATCTGCCGGCCTATGAGGCGGTGTTGCAGGATATACGACGGCAGGCTGTGAGCGATCTCTATATCCTGGGGGATGTGGTTGGTCTCCAGGGAGAGAATGAAGCGGTGATTCAACGACTACAGTCTCCTCGACCAGGTG
>ERZ1740065.824-NODE-824-length-17494-cov-13.339698_pt1 | contig 17494 bp, 29 predicted proteins | sample MGYA00581738_ERZ1740065 | MGnify/ENA primary metagenome ERZ1740065 (study PRJEB43018, sample SAMN04849749) | marine metagenome | isolation source: floating plastic debris | place: Pacific Ocean | collected 2008-09-01 | study: EMG produced TPA metagenomics...
CATAATGTTTCTCGTTTTCCCTTTTATTCTGTAATACCTCTTGTATTTTTTTTTTTATTTTTTTTTTTTTATTTCTTTTTGTTCTCTTTTATATATCCCCCCCCCCCCTCTGACTCTATATATACCAATAAATCAGTCAGAGCGCCGCTACCATCGCTAACCCTTTCACGGATATATTCTATTCCAACTCTCTATTACTGTATTGGTAGGAGTTTCATGCTGTGAGAATGAAAACTGCTGCTACAATCTTGCTATGGATTTAATGAGCCACTAGTCTTGTAGTTAGTGGACAGATGGTGGTAGTTTGGTAGCTATTGGTACTGTGATCTGTCCTACTGGTACTGACAAGAGATTACTATAAGCTGAATTACCATCATTACAGTTGTAGTAGCATTCAGCTTGGCTCATGTTGTTTATTGGTGAATGAAATGGTGGTGGATTTTCTCACCATCTCAAGTTGATCTTAGCTGAATATGCGGTAGTAGCTTCTGATGTTATCCGGTAGATGTATCTGGGCAGCATTAGAGCTCTCGCTCCCATGGCACGTATCTAGCACTGTGATGATGTGTGCATTCACGCTCACGGTTTCGATGGCCACTGATTCATGTTTATGGTTGAGATACAATCACTAGCTGTAACCTGACCGTGATACAATCTGTTTGTCTCATGACTTCACTACGCCACTGACTCATCATTGTAGAGGTTATGGTCGTGCCTACTTCTCCTGTACATCTGCCCACACATGCACTGGTGACGGATCAGCCATGATAGCCAGAGCTGGCCTGCCCAACATGGACATGGAGTTCGTCCAGTTCCACCCTACAGGTCTCCCTCTCCGCCGATTACATCGATGCTGTGAGCCATGTTATGTAGACAAATTCGTTACTCTCACCTCCAGGAATCTATGGTGCTGGCTGTCTGATTACCGAGGGTTGTCGAGGCGAAGGCGGTTATTTGATCAACAGTGAGGGTGAGCGGTTCATGGAGAGGTACGCGCCCTCTGCCTTAGATCTGGCAAGTAGAGACGTGGTGTCCCGCGCAGAGACTATCGAGATCCGTGAGGGAAGGTATGACACAGCCTTACACCCGGCATATATTAGTGTTTCACCATCATGTGATGCTTCACGTCTGCTATGATGTGTTTGACAGAGGAGTTGGTCCAAACAAAGATCACCTCTACCTTCAATTGTCTCACCTGCCACCGGAGCAGCTGAAAGCGCGTCTACCTGGCATATCGGAGACGGCCATGATATTCGCTGGAGTAGATGTCACAAGAGAGCCAATACCAGTCCTCCCAACCGTTCACTACAACATGGGTGGCGTACCCACCAACTATAAGGGCCAGGTGATTGATTACAATGAAGAGTCTGGTGACACTGTAGTCCCGGGCCTGTATGCAGCAGGCGAGGCTGCCTGTGTCTCCGTTCATGGAGCTAACCGTCTCGGCGCCAACTCTCTCCTTGACCTCGTCGTCTTCGGCAGAGCATGTGCTCTGACTATTGCTGATGAGCACAAGCCTGGTGAGAAAGTGCGTGATTTGAGTGCGGTAAGTGACTGCCCGCCGTCCCGCTAGTAATTGCTGCTAGTTTCTATGAAAGCCGCAAAATGTCTATATGGTTGATTTACCTTCACCAGAATGCTGGCGAACAATCGATTGCCAACTTGGATAAGGTGCGCTATGCTGACGGCTCAACATCTACAGCAGAGCTCAGGCTGAACCTCCAGAAGGTAGTGCTACTATAGTGTGGGGCTGTAATATTGCGGCGTTTAGCCTAGATTCTATCAGTTAGCCAATTACAGACCATGCAGACCAATGCGGCTGTATTCCGCGATGGTCCCACACTGGAGGAAGGTGTCAAGCTGGTAGAGAAGTGCTACAGTGGAATGTCTGATCTGAAAGTCAGTGACCGTGGACTGATCTGGAACTCAGACCTGGTGGAGAGCCTCGAGCTGCAAAACTTGATGCTTACCGCCAGCCAGACGGTTGTCTCCGCCGAAAACCGCAAGGAAAGTCGTGGTGCCCATGCTCGCGAGGATTTTAAGGTATGGATTCTACCACCTCTAGCCGCCTAGCGTATCTCTAGTGCACCTCTAGTGCACCTCTAGTGTGCCTCTAGTGTGCCTATAGTGTACCATTAGTGTGCCATCCGAGGTAAGCTAGAGCCACTTGTTTTTGCCAGCTGCTACATCGGTGTGCGATTTTTGTTTTTTAAGCAAAGGATTGATGAGTATGATTACTCAAAGCCAACTGAAGGCCAGACAAAGAAACCATTGTCAGAGCACTGGAGGAAGCACACTATGTCCAAGCAGGACCATGTCACTGGAAAGGTGGTGTTCACATGCTGATACCTGCTTTCTATACCTATACACAGTAATCAGCTGTGTGCGAGTTCTGACCATTGTCTTTGTTCTCAGGTATCACTTACGTACAGGCCAGTGACCGATCATACTCTCGACACTGACGTGGAGATGGTACCCCCAGTGCTGCGGGTCTACTAACATCGCTCCTCTCCGTCTTCAGCTTGATATTTATGATTGAAGCAGCAAAAAGTATTTGATGCTTGTTTTCCAGTTGTTGCCCTAAACATGTAGATTTCTTTACACCAATTATTTGAATAAAGTGTACACGAGTCATTGTTGTGCTGTTTTTATGTCAATGCAATTCACAGCACAAAAGGTATCAGCTCTGGATTTGTTAAAATGTTCTTTCCCAAGATCATATCATTCAAGTGCACCCATGAAAGAAGAACACAATCATTTGAAGTTGGGTCACTCTGACACAACCTTGGACGGAGTCCACACTATTCACGATAATATCTCACTACAATGCCTCACATCTAAACTACAGAGCATTTCACGCCACTCCGCACCTGCAGACTGCGCGAGCAGACAGCGCTGACAGAGACAGGCAGCCTACAGCTCTCTCTCCCACGAGTCTGGCCATAGACAGCAGACTGTCCATTGATTCTGTCGCTGGTGTGTAGCCTTTATCACGTGCTATGTTTGTTTTCTCAAGACCAAATTAATCATATTGTTGTCTACTCACAGTATGGGCGGTGCTACTACAAGTGACTTGCTTCTTTCCATTGGGAAACCTCATTTGAGGAGCACCCAAGTGGAACAGAATTAATATTGCTCTCGCATTATTTTATAAAACGTTTGGTGTTTCACTAGGTTGGTATGGTGTGTGCTGGCACCAACAACACCAGCTACATCGACAGAAAGCATGTATTGGACAGCTAGTGTCTACCTGTCAGCATTACTACTGCTCTCTTCCTTAAATGTAAATGAAAGTCGTCGAAGCAGCTTGAAATCTACAAGATGGTGGTAAGTGGGTATCTCACTCATTCCTTTCACATGTTTCATTCCTTCCAAGTATAGCATTGAATCAGATTCAATGTTCTTTTTATGGCATACATTCGCTTTGTGATTCAACATGCTCACACTTGTGCAATAATTGAAAGTAAAGACCTCCTTGTGTTTCATGTTTAATTTCTAGCCTAAGTCCATGATTTGTCTTGCATCATGTACATTCTCATTTAGGACTCTAGCCATTGACTCTGAACAACCAAAATCCTATTTGGAGACTAATGAAATAATGCGGCAAACACCTCTAGAAATGGACAGTCGAATACGGATATTGTCAAAAAAGCAGAAGAAGTTAGTTGACAGAAATCCTGGAGCACTAGATTCAGTAGCACGGGGAGCTCAAATGGCTATTAAAGAGTGCCAGCACCAGTTCCGAAATAGGCGCTGGAATTGTCCAATAAAGAAATCAGAGCTGGGAGTATCTGTGTTTGGGAAAATTTTGAACATTGGTGAGTGAAGGACTTATTAGAACAATCATGTCTGTCTCGCTACTGATTGGCTATATAACGGACAGTTAAATCTTCCTTTCTACAGGATGTCGTGAGACCGCTTTCATCTACGCGATAACTGCTGCCAGTGTTGTACACTCAGTGGCCTGGGATTGCAGCAGAGGACGGATAAATACCTGCACATGTGACTACCGAACAGATGAACCATCCGGCAACGACTGGAGTTGGGGTGGCTGCAGTGACAACGTCAAATTTGGATATCGCTTTTCAAAGAAATTTGTGGACTCTTTGGAGCGGGGAGAGGATTTACGTTACATGGTGAACCGGCAGAATAATGAAGCTGGAAGGAGAGTGAGTAAATCTGACTAGCTCTATCTGACTAACTCTGCCATTCCTACTCCGTATTGCGGTGTGTAGTTATTCACAGTCAGGCCTCAGCTGCTCTTCATCGCACATCTTTTGATTGCTATCTCTCCGTTGAAAAAATGTGCACGCTTCGGGCTCAGTGCTTTGTGCTTCACCCACATAGTTTCTTAATCTTTCACAGTCATCAAGTGTATTGATATAGTTGAATATATCTTAACACTTTCACACTCCACCTTCGTCAAGTTGAACGCATTTCTATTCTGTGTTCTTTGTAATTTGAGAGCCGTCAAGACCCCATACAATTTTATCAGTAATCAGCAAGTTTTGCTCAATACTGAGTTGATATCAGTAGAACACTAAGGCTATATTGATATCAATAGAACACTAAGGCTATATTGATTACGGCTGACTAGCAGTGTGGTCTGAAACTGTTCTTGCCATCGGATATTGCCACCTTGTGCCTCCCCCTCTCTCTCTCTCTCTCTCTCCCATCTGTCTCTGTCTGCTCTCCCGCAAGTCTGTCTGTCTTGAATCATCGAGATGAAAGAGTTAATGAAGCCATTATTTACACCCATGTCAGATTTACGGCAATCTCACGAAAACATCTGAAGCATCTGAAAACGAAGTTTTTCACGGCGTCTAATCAAAAAGGTTCCGCCATCAGAAGGAATTTTTTGTCATTTCATTATGTGTGAAGTAAGGTGATTTGTTGCCATGACGGTTAGCTTTGATCTTTTAATTTTCCGATGAACTGGAGGCTTGTTGTTGCAATCCTTCAAACGGTAATGCAGATTAATGCAGATAGAGGCCCATTATACAGTTTTAACTACGTATCAAAAATGCTGTTGGTTACTTTGATTTATTTTCACCATACTTGTCTATGGTAGTGCGCTTCTCTTCCATTTGACCATTCTGGTTTGAGACAAAGTTCGCTGATAACCCGCTTGTTGTGTGCGAACCGACTTGTAGTACGTGATATTTTCTATTTACGCAGCATGTCGTCAGTGAGACCACGCAGCAGTGTAAATGTCATGGCATGTCTGGCAGTTGTGCAATGCAGACTTGCTGGATGAGACTACCAGAATTCAGGCAGGTGGGAAAAAGCTTGAAGGAGCGATTCGACGGTGCCAGTAAAGTCTACGCAGGTCAGTGGAACCAACTCTCCATCAACTGGCACAAAAATTTGGCTACAATATTCTGTTGTACGCTGAGCTCAATCTGTGAAAGCCAATAATTTATATGCAGGGAACAACTGGAGCACCAACAATAACCGCGTTAGTTCCAGACCAGCTCGTAAAACAGGTCGGTCAACAGCAAAAACCAGAAATTCAATTCGCAATTCTCCACAGGCTGACCTGGACAATTCAGGTAAATACTAAATAGGGAAGTGACAAATAAACTTGATGCTAGCAAACCTGTATGCCGGGGCTGGAATATAGATTTATCATTTAATCCATAGGAAAAAGGATGAAAAAGAAAGGTAAAAGGAAATCACTCAACTTTATGCCCGTTGACTCAAGTCACAAGCAGCCCACTCGAAAGGATATGGTATATTTTGAGGACTCCCCAGACTTCTGTGTTGCAGATAAAAGATCCTCTTTGTCTGAAGGTAATCAGCATAAATCTTTCAATGACTTTGATCAGACATGAGGGCAGTCAGGCTGACTGCATTCTACAAGAATGATGATTGATGGGATTGCGTTGATGCAGGCACAACTGGACGTCAGTGCAACGCCACATCACTTGGTATTGATGGTTGTGATCTAATGTGCTGTGGAAGAGGCTACACAGAGGAACACTATACGGCACGTGAGAGATGCAGCTGTATATTCAAGTGGTGCTGTGAGGTGATCTGTCAAGTCTGTACAGAGCAGCGGATTAGGTATACATGCAAATGATCTGCCGCTGCTCATCAGCGTGGGAAGGTGATGAGTGCTCGGTGACCACCGAGTCATACAGCATCAGGCATGCGCTTGCCAAACGGCCGCGAGCAAATACTGGCCTCACCAGCACCAGGAACAGCACAATCTCTGGATTGGACAAATGCTCTCGACCATCTCTCTCAATACTGTTCATCACTTTTGAGAATTATGGCTTGTTACAGGACATGTAGCTTAGCTAAGGGAACGACTTTATCATTTGATAACTCGAAAAACCTCTCATTAGATTGATAGAACTGCTAACAATTGATGCTGGGCATTCCGTATCTATATTTGGTCCGCACTAACTTCATTGTCTGAACTGTTGTATTCTTTAGGGATAATTTATTGCAGCATATCTTATGAAGATATGCTCCCAAATTCTAATACAGGCACCTCTATATAGCCTCTTTCTTTACGTCCAAGCTGAATGCTCTTTTGCGCCTCGCGCTCTTCTCTTGATCTGCTCTCTCAAACAAAGATTCCATGAATTTATAGAAATAAAAATTAAATTTATAACACGTATCATTGAGTGATTCATCAGACGATTGGTAGATGATAGGCTTTTATTTTCTGTATCAATCACAGACAGGTTGTCACAGTGACCTGATTTACACACATCTCACACTTCACTTCACAACACCAGAAGAACTTACAGTTACACTTCTCTTTCACAGTGTAAGTAGCAGAGTCAAACCCTCTATTGCAGCACATGATGCCACATCCGTCTGGTGCATCTGATGTCGCATTGCATCGGCGACCAATCGTCCCACTAGTCCCAAATTTTTTGTTTGGTGAGCAGAAGTCAGGTGAGTTATTGATGTAGACCAAGTCTAGTTTGTTCGGAGGTTTAATATAAGCCGACTCTGGAATAAGTGAGCCTCCGTCATTACTGCCCAAAACCTTCGGAGCACCGTCGTATTTATCTTGCAGTCGTTTAGCAGTAGACTGAAATGCATCCATCGCCCTCCAGCATGTCTTCAGGGCACACGAGCCTGAGAGGCCGTGGCATTTGCACACTTTCCTCATGTGTTTGGTGACAGACTACTGGAAAAAAATTGTTTCTACGGAGTATCTGATTGATTTGTTTGAAGCAGACATGGGACAGAGAGTGTCATACCAATCGGCCAGCCTCGTTGTTGTGAAGCCGAATGAGAGCCTTGATATCAGATCGCCGCTGCTTCCGATCGGTGAAATATCTGGACTTGTTATAGCCATACTGTACATTGTCACTGCAGCCTCCCCACTGCCAGTCACCGCCATCAGCCGCTTTATCTCCATATAATGCAGTGTCACAGTGGCACTGCCAGAGAGTGCCATGAGAGCACGCTGACGTTATGCTATGCAGTATACCGGCAGAGACCACTGCATGTACATATGCTGCTTCTCTTGTGTCTTAAAATTAAAGGACAATTATGCAAGTGGCTGAGAAGGACGAAGGATTATGGAACTAGATCTTTATCAGGCTATCAGGTATTCAAGAATGGTCACATCTCTCCGAGCAAGCGTTCACATTAAGCTCACTTCAAAGCCTTGGCTGGCTCTCTCAGGCAATTGATTGTCGGTTTTGTCCCCATGCTCAGCCATCTGCATCAGCACACACAGATTGAAATCTACTGGTCTTTGATCACTCATCCAAGTGACCATAGTTAGCTCATGGTATGGAGCGAGTTCTACCACAGTCTCCTAGTTTCTATGCCAACAGTTTATTTATTTTTCATACACAGAAGTTGAGTTTTGATCTTTATCTTTCTATCTGGTTTAAATTTTTACCTGATTTTAAGATTCTTTTGAATGTTCTGTGGCTTGTTGTGCAATTCCACCTACGAGATGCAAAATTCCTCTGACACTGGTAGAGAGCCATGCGTATGCCATTCTCCAGGTGTTGAACTAGTTCTGGAAAGCGAGTGCAGATGTTGCTCTTATGGTTGTTTGGCTGACCAGGCGCTTGGCAGATTGAGTTAGTTTGTACATTATATTGATATGTGTTCGCCGATACAGCGGCTATGCTGCAAGTAAATAATTGCATGACACAAACTAATCACCAGATGATTGTTAGGTACGGGCATCAGCAATTTACCTGACTATGCAAGTAGCCAATATTGCTCTGATATAGGCATGTTTCAAATGCCTCATCTCATGGTAGCGCTTCTGTCTCTTGTCCAATTATAGTTGTCCGTTATAATGATTTATCAGTCAGATATTCTCTAGAACGAGGCACATTGACAACATGAACTTTCATCTGAATAAATAAAAGAGCGTTGAGACGTCCTGTTACATGTTTGTATGAAATTGCTAGTAGGATATGAACTTACCCTCTGCAGAGTCCTGGTGTTTTGGTTTGTGACTGGTCGATAGAGGCAGCGGTCAGTGTAGCGAGGTCACTAATGGTACAGAGCTGGTGCTGAGAAGTGATGCCACTGGCTGCTCTCACCAGTCCACTGATTCAATAACAAGGTAGCCGTGACAAAAATTTGATTCGTGGTTTTGATAGGTCAGCCGGCAGGGACCTGTGACTGACAATGAGCACTAAGTGGGTGCATTCATCTATCAGGTTGCTATGTCAGGTAGTCATGTATTGTTGATAAAGAGGAATCGGCCTTTGCGATAAGCTTATGGCTCACATCAAAGGATAAGTACAAACAAATAATTCATAACAATCATTATTATGCTCTCAACCAGAATAAACAGTAGTTTACCCAATCTTTCAGACGGGTTGTATCAATATAAAACTATAGTAGTAGTAATACTGTCATAGTGCTGCACACATGGAGCAGTGGCACTATAACGTCACTTCCTGCTGGGCCTGAGAGTTGATGTTTGAGATGTTGATTTACGATCAGCTCTCGACTGGCCCGATGTTCTTTGAGATGTTGGCTTTGTTTGTCGAATTCCAGCTCTAGAACCGCCTTTCACGCTTCCCTCATTGCTGCTACGCGCAGATCTCATAGCCTCATGGGGAGAAATTTTCCCAAAACTTTTCGACAGAGCTTGATCTTTCTGGAGTGTGAGTGAGGAAGGTAGGCGGTCAGCGCGTGGAGTCATGGCCTTGTAAGAGAGCTGGGAGTTGGGAGTCAGCATGTTTGAAGAGTTGCCAGTGCGCTGCCGGGATGGTTTCACAGGTTGCCGCGGAGCGGCAGCAGTAGCCAGGCGTGATTCGTACAAGGACTCAGTGTCCTGCTTAGCTAGCTCGAGGTCCTGAAGTCGAGCGGGCTGTATAAGTTGTACCTTCCGTGGGTACGAATCAGGCAGACCTCTGTCGAGGATGATACAGGCGAACGAAGAGTGCAATTCGATTTCACTCACTCCAGTTATCATGGGTAGGTAAGTCACGAGGTGTTGGTGTAACTAAAACAGTCAAGTAATCACCAGTTATCTGAGGTTTGTTTAAACTAGTAAAGAGGGTTTCGGAATGATAAAATTGAGCGGAATAGTGATATATGGCAGTACCACAGAAAGGAAGATGGAGAGGGGGCATAACTCACACTAGTAGAGAAGACTGGGCAGCTGTATATACGCCGACTGTCACTGCCGTCTGCAGCGGTATTGGACTGCGGAGGGTTGCTAGTGATGTCAGCTCTGATACAGACTGTGGGCATCTCATTAATGTAACTGGCAGATGGCAGTGCTATGCAGCCGAGCTCATTGTCCCATTGAGCAGCTTGTAAATAGAGACCTTCAACAAAGATGGCTCCTTCTCCTTGTTCATCAAGACTGAGTGGCTGACACAGCAGACTGACCTGAACATTCAGAAGTGAACCAACTTTCAGAGTTGAGCTTGGAGCAAGTTTGAATGAGTGATGATGCATAATGAGAATAATTCACTTTGAAACAGCTCTTGAATGAGTAATAGAATGGGAGGGTAAGCCGTGCACTCGGTGGAGGGAAGCTGGGCTCTAGCAGTGTGGTATGTATGGAACTCAGAAACATTACTATGACAAATTGATGCGAAACAGACAAGTAAGCAATGATTGAAGCACTGATCTACTACCTCATCAACAGCTCGCTTCTCTAGCACTGCCTTCTCATGGCGCAATGCCATCAGCAGAGCACCAGGATTGTACAGCCCCCCAAGCCACACAGATTTCAGGCTACCATGAAACTCGTGGTCAGATTTTCCAGAGCTCCTCTGCCGTGGAACCAAGCCCTGCTTGATCCAGCCCTTCATCTGGTTGTAGCGTCGTGTGATATCTATGATTGAGGGTGAGAGAACTCATTAAACCACTATCTATCGTGTGGGGGAATACATATGACATCAGTTTACCATCAAGCCATGAAAAGAGGCTATGAGTTGATGGCTGAAAGGACTGGTGAGTCCAAGCTCGTGGTACGTCATCCGCAGCCAGTGAGCGGCAGGTCTCCATATGCACATACGGGATACTGCCGGCACCAGATATGAGTGATTGGGTTATCTCATACAGCGCGTGCCTCACATGGCATAACAGCGCATTCATGTAGATACATTCCTGAACATGGAGCATGCATGAGTTATAGCAACGGCACAGTCAGTGGTGACAGCGGTGACAGTGGTGACAGTGACAGAGCTGTACCTGTAGCAGCACATAACCGATAGACTGCGGCATCAGACCCTTCATGGTAGACTGATCGCTGTAGGCACTGGGAGGATGGTACGGGAAATCAAACAGCGAGTAAGACGAGAATGGCACAGAGACATTGAGATCAAGCATCGCTGGTAGTTTCTCCAAGCACGTGATGCTGACAATGTTCAGTCGTGCCAGATCAAGAGTATTGTCTCTGCTACTGCTATTGCTGCTGCTGCCATCGGCGGAATCTGTGTCCAGTATATCAAACAGTTTGTCGATGTCTTTGAGCAGGTTCATAGACCTATGGATTGATTACAACATAGCGTAAAAGAAACAGACAGCAGAGGAAAATGGCAGTGATGAGAGGGAAGGTTTGGGGCACCTTTGAGAATCTAGCTGGCGTTGAGCACCAGTATGAAGGCCGACTGATGTGATGGTTGAGATATCTCTCTCAGACTGCATCGCCTCAAACCACTGGCTGTAGCCTTTAGGCTCTAAAGAATCATCTATACTGCAACCATCTAAGATTGGGACAGATAAATGGCTGGTGTTTAATCGGCTGGCTGAGTTACCTATGTCAGGAGGAGGTAGAGGGATCTCATAACCACAGTAGTTGAGTGTGCCGACAGTGTTGAACACAACGGCTCGCATAACTTGGCTAGTGAGATTCTTTACTAGATGGAAATCTTGTACGGAAGCTGTCTGCTGCGCAAATACGCTCTCAGCGATCCATCTTATCTTCTCTAGCAGCATCACATCTTCAGGCAGATCTTTGAGAGTATCTGACTTGATGATCTGAAGAGCTTCAACCATTTGGGTGGAGCAGAAAGGGTACCACTGCGACAGTCCTCCAACGATGCATAAATCATTGTAAACACAAACAACTGTGGCCCTCTACTCCGGTAGCAAGCCTAGTGAGATGAGACATACCAGCGGCTCCGGCTAGCTGACGGGTGCTGAGTAGACCATGGATGACGCCAACAGCAAATGAGAGCACTTTGGCTGAGGGCAGCATATTGGCGATGGCAGCCCAATCGTTGTCATCATCAGGCAGACGCAGTGCGTGAGTGATACCTAGGATAGCCAGATATGAGTTTAGGCTCACAGCATATATCTATGTGGGCGCACACCCGGCGAATCTCAGCACCTTTTGTCAACGCGTCCGTTAGACAGCTGATGGGTGTAGATGCAACATTTGCGCAGCCGACACCGAAGAAGATTGGTGTCACGAGATGCCACGATATGGTGATGGTATATTTCAGCAGGCTTGTAGGCAGCAGCTGATCCATATCACTAGTCAGCCAGATCATTGTCTGAGGCACGGATCCATCTGCTAAAACCCAGTTGGACACTGTGATATGATTCCACTGCTGACAGGTAGCAGCTACACTTGGTACTGACCACTCTGGCGGCTCATCTCTTTCATTTTTCTGATGATCAGCGTGTGAGCTTTGCTCGGTGCGAGGTGCAGATTCTCCAAGAGCAGCCAACTCTGACTCTCACTCTTTGACAGCTCATCCAGCATCCTATCCAACTCGAGTGTACAGTTCTCAGACAAGCACATAGACCCAAATGCTATGTCCCTAGCCTGATAAATCACAAACACTTAAGGAATGGAGTCATTGGTAGACTGGGAAGCTAGACTGCGGTTGTCTCGGATGACCTACCCTGGCGGCACTGTGTAGGGTGGTGGCTATGTCCACTTCCAGGAGTATGGAGGAGTGGGTTTGGTGACGGTCCGCCGGCAGAGTAACCATCACAGCAAGGCTGTTGGTAGTGAGGTAACTCATTGCCGAATCAAAGCTAACAGTCTTCTGCATGTCATCATCAAAGGCACTCTTGTTGATATACTCGCCAAGAGCATAGTGAAGTCGATCTGGTCTTAGAGTTCGCAGTACAAGCAGCTTATGGAACTCTGACAGCTCTCTGTCAGAGTCCAACTTCTGCTCATCGTCCTTCTCAACTGATTTCACATTGGCAGCTACAAACAACATGAATGTGTGAGTTCCACCATAGACAGACTATATCAAACTGCCATTATTAGTAGCTACCATTTTCGCCTGTGCTATCCGTCAGATTGTCTAGACTGGCAGTCTGAAGTGCATCGAAGCCCTTCTCAGGTATCCAGTTCTCATACCAGTTCTTCCACAGCTCTGAACCGTCAGCCACCCTCACACACAGGTTGTCCAGTGCACCTGGCAGAACTGATATGGCCATCACATTGTCCCACTTGTCTTTGGGCAGCCATTTTGGAACCTCAGCGTTCGACCCAAAGTCTTCCAGGCTGAGCTGTAGGCCCAGGCCTGGGTTGCCTATAATGGCAGTGTAATTGTGTTTGTAACAATGTATGCGAGACTCGAGAAATGAAGTGCTGACTCTTTGAATCCTGACCGTGTGTCAGAAGTGAGAGCTCTTCGTCACTGAAAACATTCTTCTGATCTCTCTGAATGGAGAAGCAGATGAGGGAGTTGAGCAGCAGACGATGGTCGCCGTCCACGCTGAGGCGTGCCAGATTGAGTACATGTGTAGTCAGCTGCTGCACACACTGTGATATAGCCTCACTGTCCAGCCTAGTAACATCTAACCCATCTGATGGAAACTTAGGAAGAGCTTCCAAAACCTGCAAATCCCAATGATAGGTAGGCTGAGTGCATACAGCCATACCAGTGGAACACCACATGACGATTCTCCTTACCTGGACGTATGTAGTCATGTCATGGTCCTGTGTCATCTTTGAAATTTGCACTGAATGAGTCCCATGCGGAGGGATATTCTCTCTATCACCAACAGATGCGTCATTCGGAGTTGTGCCACCATGCTCATTAGCAGGTGGCCCATTGGTTAGGCCCGCAGCTGTCTCAGCATCAGCATCAGACCCCAGCTGAGTTCTACCAGCCTATAAGAAATGTGTCTCCATGAAACGAGTTCAATTAGCAAATCCTAATTGGAGTTGTCTCTGAAATCAGAGCTCCGCAATTGCAGACCATGCGTCTATGACTTGCGGGTAAAACCTCGCACCAGCACATGACTATAATCATATAGAAACAATAGAGAGAGGGAAAGAGAGGGAGGGCACTGTAGCTTACTAAAGACTCGTCTTCAGTAGAATGGATATCAACTGGCGGTTCCTTGCCCACAGCTTCACAGAACATATGAATGAACTGTGGCAGGCGGAACTGATAGTATGTACTCAGTGAGCTCATGGAAGACAGAACGCGGAACAGCATCGCTCCACGCTTGGCTATGGGCAGCAGCTGGTCCTGCAGAAGCTGAAGGCTCTCCAGATGTTTGACACTGGATTGCAGAGCGTTGGATACCTGGATGTACGGCAGATAACGATGGCGTTAGGTTTCATATCTTTCGGTACAAGATACAGTATGTGATGTGCCTGTGTGTGGATAATGGCTGAAACGCAGTAAATAGCAGTGAAGAAATTTACAGCTGGAAAGTAAAGAGTGCTGGTGCTCAGAACTGAATGTTTAGCTGAGACGTAATTTACCCTGATGCACAAACGTCTCGATGATTTGTACATGCTAGTGATATGCTTCGCATTAGACAAAACTTTTTGCACTGTCTCGAAAAATAGGTTTCCCGGAGTTTGTAGATCGTAGGGTATTTTGATCTGCTGTTTCATCGACTGGAAACCAATGGTATGATGGAGTTATGATGACATGAGCTATCGTATATATGCAACTGTTGCTAATACAATATTCTAAAAACTGACCTGCTCCTTGGCTTTCATCCCATTTGAAATTACTCTCACATCATCTTCGTTCCAGATTTTCCCACCGGACACTTTGCTCATGTCGTGGCGAGCGTATTCGATGATTCGAGACAGCAGCTCTTTCAATGTGTGGATGTTCTTCAGCACTAAGACTTTCTCACGATGTAAATCCGGCCGCAATCTACAGCACAGACATACTGTATCGCCGCCATAGCATCTGTCACTCTGTCACTGCATGAAGTAAATCCAAACCTGGCGAAGGCGATATGCAGGAGGCGTTCAGTCAGCGACTCCATATCAGCCGTATAACTGACGAGTGTAGTCATTGAAGCTAAGCTACTGTCGAATTGAGGTTTCTGACAGCTCGACGCCAAGAAGAGCTGGAAGTGGTGATGACAGAGTAGCCTCCTCCCACAGAAACTGATCATCATAGGCTCACCTAGCAACGACAAAACTGGACTAGAACCGGCTGCTGACATGATGGCTGCCGACGCGGTTGGCTATCGCTGCTATGCCATTCCATACAGACCACCAAGTGGTGGCGTATGAGGAGGTGAGTGAGGTGAGCACACATACCATTGTGCAAGTGGTTCTCTCTCAGAGTGTGGTAGTGATATATCAGTGCTGTAGCCTGGTTGTTCAGCTTGTTGTCCATGCCGCATATGACGACTGGCTTACCGACTGTTATCGCCTTCTCCAATGCGATAACACTGGACTGCTCGGCACTATGGGTAAAGTTGATCTGTGATTATTTGGAGACTAATTCGGAAACTGATTGCCATAAAATATGATGAAACATGATTCATTTGCCAACCTAAGATTTAAATTTCTAACTTTCATGTTTCTGTCTGAAAAATTGTTTCATTTTCTTGTTTCATTTTCTATTGGAAAAGTAAAAAATGTTTCTAACAAATACGTATTTATTACTCACAGGTTATCAGAGATGACGATGGCCTGATCTCCAATGATACTGTTGCTTGTATCCACAACAAACTGTTGGCCTTCATTGTAGGGATCAATGAGTAGTATTGGACTTTGCCAAGCAGAGGCAAGTATAGCGGCATTCTCCATCTGATACAGATCCATGTCTACAGTAGTAAGTTACAGAGTGTACCAACTGCATGACTGTGATGGAACTGGGTCAGGGGGAGCGGGAGGTACAAACTGTTTTTCAGCCACTTCAGCTGGAGGTTCTCTCCTGCAATCAGCTTTATGAGGCTGAGCACATAAGCTCTGTAGTTTTGTTTCGCTGTCACTGATTGAACTGTCAACTCTCGCTCCTCTCCCGCCACAGGCTTGGTATGATTTGTTGAACTTGTTGACTTTGCTGTCTCTGTCCTCTTTTCATCCTCATGAACCTATGATTTGTTTGGCGATTTCATATGAATGCAGTGTAAAGCGGAAGAGGGTGAGAAAGTGTAGATACTGCTTACCTCAGGCAATGGCTCTAGAGGCTGGCCATCCTTCTGCCTTGTGGGTGGAGCAGACGTCTGAGGATTGCTAGAAGCCATGTCAGCACTATTCGAGGCATCGACGGCAGTCTCAGGCAGCTGTTCCTGATCAGCATCAGTATCGTCAGGCAGACTCTCCACACCCTACAATATCCAGCCAATCACAGTGTGTTAAACCAGTATACAACTATCACAAACTCAACTACGCTCTAGTTCACTCTCGTACCGCAGCAGTAGCTCCACCATCTCCCACATCATCATCGTCGTCAGTAGACAGGGACTCTGGGCTGCAGACTCCTTGTTTATAGATATCCGTGTCATCAGTAAGGCCCTCTATAGCAAAGTCTATAACTCTGCCTCTCACATGGTCCACCTGTCACCAGTATTACAAGTGTGAGAGCTGTATGGACCAATCATATCTAAGTGTATCCGGCACACTTACTGAGTCAATGACAAGCGGGATACCGCGCTCTCTCAAGCAATGTGGCCAGTGTACAGTGAGCATCATTCGTCTGAAGCTATGGTGGTATGGTCCCAGGTAGGTGCAGAAAGCAGCTGCCATGGCAGCAGCACCTGGTATGCAGGCAAGTCTTACTGCCAGTGAAGTGTAAATCTGTTCGGATCTCGCTGTCTCGGACTTCAATGCCTGCGAACACGACTTCATGAGATACGGCATCCTTTCCTCCAGCAGCAATGTGTGAGACAATGCGTACTTACCTGCCGCAGGTGGGTCGCTGTGCTCAGCATCTCACCCATCTTGATTGTCTTCTTCTCCTGATCGTTCTTATCGATGGTAGCATCTTCAAATCCCTTACCGAGATCCTTCAGGCGCACTTCCAAAGCTTTACGTTTCGAGTCAAGAGTGGCCATTTTATGTTCAGCATCATCAACAGCAGCGGTGGTTGATATGACCTTTTCATGTAGAGGCTTGACTCTGGACAGCATCATGCGATGGTACCTTAAACAATTTGCAGCATTGTACGCAGATCAACGAGTGATGAAAGCTAGTGAAAAATAAGATGAATTTTAAATAGAGGGACAGATGTGACTAAGACATGCATCTACCTGACAACACCATGCACCCATCTGCAGAGGCCACCACACGCGCTGTTGCCAGACTTCTTCTGCAGGCCATCCGGATCAAATGAGGTCTTCTTTAGGTAAGGTTCAACCAGCACGAGTGTCGACTCAGGCATCTGCTGGTCATCAAATGTATTGAGCTCCTCGACAAACCTAGAGCCATTAGAACACAGCGTCAGCCACATGATCAGCACCCTACCCGTCTGCACGAGTGTAAATTGCTCTATGCTATAAATGAGGCGTGAAGATTTTCGCACCTTTCCAAGTTTGCCATCTGCCTCTTGGCTCCTTTCTGCCAGGTGAGGTCAGCAGTGGGAGATTTGAGAATCATGATGACGGCTGCCATCAGATCCTCCACTTCGATGATAGGCTTCTGCATAGCGCGCAGCTCTTGTAGGGACTCCATAGTCATCTCAGCGATGAGCTTCTTGGTATCAATGGCCAGAGCGCTGGCCTTGAACACAGCTCGCTCATGAGCAACCTGTCAATTAGATAAAATATAACCAGACAGTGCTCTCTCTCTCTCTCTCACTCTCTCCCCCCTCTCTCTCTCTCGCCCTCACAATCGGATCGGGAGAGCAAGCGTCTGAAC
>ERZ1740065.825-NODE-825-length-17483-cov-11.892185_pt1 | contig 17483 bp, 30 predicted proteins | sample MGYA00581738_ERZ1740065 | MGnify/ENA primary metagenome ERZ1740065 (study PRJEB43018, sample SAMN04849749) | marine metagenome | isolation source: floating plastic debris | place: Pacific Ocean | collected 2008-09-01 | study: EMG produced TPA metagenomics...
AGTCCCTCTTTCACTCTTTCACTCTCTCTCCCTCTCTCTCTCTCCCTCACTTCCTCCCTCCCTCTCTCTTTCTCTCTCTCCTCTCCCTCTCCCCCTCTCTGCTCTCTGCTAGCTCTGCACATGTATCAGAGCTGACTCTTTGAGGAATTTCACCATATGAATTGAAATAATCTCCCCCTGTCCAGTTGCCCACCGATTTGATTCTTCAACTGTAGCATTAGAACTCAATCACCTTCACCAAGGTTTAAACTCCTTATATTCAAACATGGCTGCCGCTTACCATGTTTTAGCAAATAAATATAAAGTCACTGTGTTCACTGCTGACAAGCGAGGCGCTGGCACCGACGCTAATGTCTACATCACGCTCTTTGGTAAAGAAGGAGATTCTGCCGAGAGAAAGCTCGATAATAGTGAGAACAATTTTGAGCGTGGAAAGTAAGGAATATCTGATACATGGTGTTTGGCAGTTGCCTCCAGGAATTTAAGGTTTTACTTTGAATGTTTATAGAGTGGATGAGTTTATGCTGGAGGCCCCCTGCCTTGGCACTCTCACCAGGATACGGATCGGCCACGATAACAAGGGTGGAGCAGCAGGCTGGTTCCTCAGCAAGGTGAGGCTTCCAACATGCAGCTACCTTATCAACCTGCTGACGGGTGCCTGCAAGTGTCTTCTCTGTTTGTAGGTGATTGTGGATGACATGGACCAGCAGAGGGTGTATGAGTTCCCATGTAACAGGTGGCTGGCAGTGGATGAAGATGACGGTCAAATATCTCGCGATCTCTACTGCGGACTTGGCAGTGGCGACGCTACTGCTGGCATACCGTACATCATCCAGGTATCTCTCCATCCATCCATTCAACTTACACCTGACTGTTTCATGACACGTACTAACACTCTGTGGCTATGCAGGTGGAAACTGGGGACGAGAGACACGCCGGTACGTCTGCACGCGTCTACGCCGTGCTCTATGGCGGGAAGGGCGGCACCGAGACTAGTGGAAAAGTATGGCTGACTGGCGGTAAATTTGAGCGAGGAAAGACAGATGTGTTTAACGTCGAAGTGGCCCAGATGTTGAGTCCGTTGACCAAGATCGACATTGGACACGACAACAGCGGAGCCGGTCCAGGCTGGTTTTGCAGACAGGTAAGATCGGCTGTAATGCTGTAATGGCTGTAGTGCAATCGTAACCGAACAACTTTGGATGCTGTAGAACCGGATTTCATAGCAACAGAAAAGTTAGTGTTTCCTTCAAAATCGTTAAGAAATAAAAAGGATAGCAATCTAACGACAGCGATCCCATAAATGGGAAAACAACTCCTGTATAAGGTATAATGGGCATAATTTCTATAGAGAATTCCAAAGATCATTCTCCGTCGCTATTTTCGAGGCCATTAAACTGTCGCTTTCAAATCCGGTTCCACAGTAATGATGGTGCGGGTGATGAGCTACGCCTCCATAGTTTCCATATTCCCTTCGCTCTCCATTCTTCCTGCCTCTCCCCTGCTTCCTCTGCCTCTGCCTCTCGCTCTATACACTATACAAAGCCATGAAATCATCACCGATGACTTTGGAGAATGCTGGTCTTAATGATCTTCCTTGAGGTTGTTGTTTCAATGAAAATAATTTAATACCTACTGTAAAATGTTGGCAGGTTGTTGTCAAGTGCCCTAGTGCTGGTATGGAGCAGGTGTTCCCTTGTGACAAATGGTTGGCTGTGGATGAGGGAGAGGGACAGATTGAGTACACCTTGTATGAGCAGCTGTCCATGCGAAAACAGATGGACAAAAGTATGACTCCATCAACTTTCCTCACATCTGCATACATTACTCACCATATTTACCATATTTGACCTTGTTCCAGAGGTCACGTGGTATTTGTGGATCTCAACGAGTGATATGCGAGGGGCTGGCACAGATGCCAATGTTTACCTCGTGCTGTACGGCAACAAAGGCAAGTCAGACGATATCTGGCTCGACAATGAGTCTGACAATTTCGAGGCTAACAAAACGGACAACTTCAAGATTGAGGCTGCCGATGTTGGAAAGCCATTCAAGATTCGAATCGGCCACGACAACAGCAAGCCGGCAGCTGCCTGGCACCTGGACAAGGTAACAGTGAGGAAGCAGCCAGTCGGTGGTTGGGCAATAAAGCCTCAGCACCGTTCTCAATAACACTTTTCTCCTACAGAGTTTCACCCATTTAACGTCCTCTCATGAGATTAACCGCCTCAGGAGGGCATTTATTACAAAAAGCCCATCATAGTTTGTTTTCTATAAATGAAGGAATCGGGCGGGTGTCAAACGGGTAAAATGCTGCAGTATTGATTAGAATTTACATTGAGCATTTCTGGACTAACATGTGGTGCAAGTTTATTTCCATTTCTGTCATATGTTTATCTGATTGGTGTATTCTCGATGTCCGGGTTTGGGACGATATGTGGAAGCGAGCGTGTCGCCATCTACGAGTTGATAGCCAGATTGATATCGATTACTGATTTAGGTCGTGATGGAGAACATGCTGACAAAGGAGAGATATGTGTACCACTGTAACAGATGGCTGGCGAAAGATGAAGATGACGGGTCTATTGTGCGTGAGATCCCTGCCGAGGGACCTGGTATCAAGTCTCCTCTTCCACGTGAGAAAAATCTTACTGCTCAGTTGAAACTGATAATGGTGTAGCCGTCTATTAGAGATTGCGCTTGTCTTGTCTGTGTGTTAGTTTCCAATCCGATGTTCATCCTCTGTGTTTTATTGTTGAAGTGGTCAAATACACAGCCGAAGTACACACCGGCTCCAAGAGAGGCGCTGGTACGGATGCCAACGTCTTTATCAGCGTGTTCGGCCAGCTCGGTGACACGGGCGACAGACCACTGGAAAAGTCCTCGACTAACATGAACAAGTTCGAGAGAGGACAGGTATGTCAAGGTCATGTTACTTGCTGTGTGAGATCATGCTGAAACAGGGCTCTTGCAATAACATTGTATTCGTGTTCATCTAGTTTTACATTTTATTTTATAACTATCAGTGATGGTGTACTGAGCAGCTGATGAGTAGAGAAATTAATCTCATCTGCTCTGCACCATCATTTTATGATCATCTTGAAATCGGAGTAGCAGAGAATTGGAAGAGATTCAGAACTAATGTAGAACTAGTAGGAGATATGGTGTAGTACAGCATGCCTGCAACTAGTACAAGTACGGCGATTGCATGGATGCAGGAATAGGAAGTACAGAATTAGAAATACAGATAATTTTCATTCTATAGATTTGTTTCATTCAGCTAATCACATTTCACCTAATGTTCTGCCATTCACTATGATGATGTCAGATGTGGTGGTATGATCATGTGACCGTGTGACATTCCGCTCCTCTTAGGTGGACATATTCACGTTCGAGGCGGTGACACTCAAGTTGCTGTCCAAGATTCGAGTCGGACACGACGGGAAGCATGCCGGAGCCGGCTGGTTTCTGGATAAGGTCGTAGTAAAGCAGGACGGCTCCGACAAGTACACACAGACGTTCAGCTGTAACCGTTGGCTTGCCATTGATGAAGACGATGGCCTCATCATTCGAGAGATTACAGCGGGTGGAGTAGACAACTCCCATGAATAGTTTCGTTTACTGTAGACCACAGCAGTTTACATGTAGCGATTATATTGATATTACAGGTGGCTCACAGCTTCTCTCGACGACCTCATACAATGTCACTGTGAAGACAGGAGATGTCAGAGGGGCAGGCACAGACGCTAACTGCTACATCAAAGTGAGACTTGTTACCAGGCAATTCCATTACTACTCAAGTGATGAATTGGATTTAAAATTTTTTTTGTCATCAGATATTTGGTGAGAGCGGCGATACAGGACAACTGAAGCTCAGGAGCTCTGATAACACGAGTAACAAGTTCGAACGGGGCCGTTCAGACAAATTCTCACTTCAGGCCACAGATATTGGAAAGGTAAGTTGTACGATACTGTCGGACACTGCTGGGCACTGTTGCGGCACTGTCGAACACTATTGGACTCTGTTAGGCACAGTGATGATCATAAACACAGCTGATACATCTGTGTGCAGGTAAAACGAATCAAGATCGGCCATGACGGCAGTGGACCCGGCGCTGGCTGGTTCGTCGATGACGTCGTGATTGACGTACCGTCACGAGGTGAGCTGTACAGGTTCGCAATGCATCGTTGGCTGGCCATAGATGAGGAAGATGGGAAGATAGAGATTGAGCTAGAGCCTACCGAAGTCAAAGAATCAGACAGAAGTAGGCCAATTCTAACAACTTACACTTATTCCGAGTGTTTCGTGGTATAATAGTGATTGACTGGTCATAGGCGTGCCATACGAGGTGACAGTCTGGACAAGTGACGTCAAAGGAGCCGGCACAGACGCCAACGTCTTCCTGCAGATGTATGGAGACGACGGCAAGACAGAGGAATGCTTCATCAGAAACCGCACCGACAACTTTGAGCAAGGTCAAGTCGACAAGTTCAAGGTCAGAAATCAATCATTTCACAATGAAGTTTATTTAGAACAGTGACGGAGATATAAATCACTTGATGTCAGCTATCATAGCATGATGAAGTACATGTGTGTGGCTTTGTTATTGTGATTTATAATTTGGAGTTGTTTCCTCTCTCACAAATCAGCTGACTCATTTATGTGTTGTCATTTATCAGATTGAAGCGAGGGACATCGGACCGCTTCTGAAGGTACGAGTCGGTCACGACGGCAAAGGCATGTTTGCTGGCTGGCATCTGGAGAAGATATTGGTACAGAGGCATCCTACCCAGAAGTCAAAGAAAGCCAAAGGAACCAAGAAGCAGAAGAACTCCCGTCCCGGAACCTCAGCGTCATCCAAGAAGAGGAGCCCGTTGTCGCGGAAAGGTGGAGGCAGCATGCAGTAAGTCTGCTGTATCACATTGACTGATAGCTGTGAGTGTAGACTGAGTTCTCATGTTCTGATGCTGTGTAGGAGGCGGTCTGATGATGATGATGACTCAGTGAGTAGTGAGAGCCTGTCGCGCCGTCTGTCCGACTTTGACTCGGAGGATGACAATGATGACATAATGAGCACTGGTACCCGATCTCGTTCTGGAACTCCGAGAGGAGACAGACGCAAGGAGAAACTGAAACGATCAGGTTTGACATACATTCTGCTGGTAGCAGACTGTCCAATCACAGACGAGTGATTATTGAAAACTCATCATCGATAAGAATAGGGCTGAAGAATGAATCTCAAGTGCAGCATGTTAGATTTGTAATTACTATGATGATAGCAATCATGGATCACCTTAAAACAGGAAATCTTTGCGTTTTCGATAAATTTGGCCAATCGCAAATATTGAACACTGAATATTTCTCTGTCCTATTGGTTGTCAATATACCAGTAGCAGGAAATGCAAAAATATATTTTCACAAAATTTGATCACATAAATATGCACCAGTTATGCAAAATTTCCTGTTTTACAGTTGATTCTTTTATTACCATAGTGTGACAAGTATTATAAATATAGTTTCGTCATTGCGATATATTATCTTCAGAGATGTTCTTAGTTGCCGCTACATTGATACAGTATCAGCGGCTGCACATGTCTGTATCTGTATCCTTAGCATCACTGAGGTCTAACCGAGACAGTGAGGACTCTCCCGACCGCGGGAGAAACGGACGCAAGAAAAAATCTTTGATGAGGAAATATGAGGATACAAAGACGTCAGGTAGTGGTAACCTCTCTGATGACATGGCAGACAAAGAGAACACAACTCCTACTGCCACGGAGGACTACTGGTTCTTCTGTAACCGTTGGCTGGCGAGGAGTGAGGACGACGGGAAAATAATCAGAGAGCTGATAGCGTCCGATGAACAGGGAAATCCACTGAAACATGGACTCAAAGGTATGACTGGCGTCTCATATGATTGTCATAGAATAAGTGACTCTACTATCGGGGAGTTTAACCTCATATTTCAGCAATTTCACTAATTATCTTTCTGTAAAATACTTCACCTAATGAGCATGACACGTGTAGTAAGGACCGGGTGTCATGTCACCTCATACATGTAAACCATAAAACAATTGTACTAATCCTTTACTATCTTCGTTCCTATCTTCTCTCTAATTCTGAAGATAGGAACTCAAATTTTGCTTGTCGTTGACTCACTCTTGCAATTAGAGAAGATAGCTCCATTTTACTAGTATTTTCGTCCAAACCACTAAGTCGTAATTAAGGGCGTTCACCTTGGATTTTGTACTGTAGAGATTGAGTATACTGTCAAAGTCAAGACGGGTGATATATTTGGTGCTGGGACAGACGCCAACGTCTTCGTCACTCTCACCGGTGAGAAGGGTGACAGCGGAGAGAGACAGCTGAAAGATTCCAACAACATCAACAAGTTTGAGAGGAATATTGTATGTATTGACATCAGCAGTACACCCGCACACTTTGTAGAGGGTTTTGTGATTATTCCTCGCCAACTATTTCTTCCAGGAAGATGTGTTCAAGGTCAAGGTCATAGACCTGGGAAAGCTGAAGAAATTAAAGATATGGCACGACAACAAAGGAGGCGGTGGGGCATGGTTCTTGGACTATGTAGAGGTGAGTTGCTGATGTTTTGACTTTTTAGGCTGTCCAGACCGGCAGTCAGACAGTACCCTCTGTTTTTAGGTCGATGACCCTAACGCCAAGAAGCTCTACTTCTTCCCATGCCAGCGGTGGCTGGCCACCGACGAAGACGATGGTCAGATTATGAGAACGCTGGTGCCTGTTGATCCGAGTCTGAAGACCAAGTTGAGCAGCAACGACCCAAAAGCTCTTCGCAAGGAGGTCGCTCTAGAGCAGAAAGGTGAGTAACTGTCACTAGTCGTGACCAAGACCCTTCCCTTCGGACGCATTCAAATCGGAGTAAGAGTCGTCTCTGTCTTCTACCCTTTGAGACAAGAAAGCTAGGCAGGTCCTAGTAACAATGTAGTGAATTGGTAAGTAGGTCAAATATCATTCAGTTCAGCAGAGGCAAAAAATGAGAAGTTATTAGTGTATACGTGTGTTGCAATACTGAATAAGGTGAAGACAACTCCGAGTGCATTACAGAGCCCATCTCCCTTCAGAAAGATGTAATGCTTAGTGCATCATCATGGTTATTTCTCCCATCATTAAATCCATTTGCTTCAAAGGTGTCCAGTTATCGAATGAATAATCATGAAACTTCCTTGTTTGTTATTTTATGTTAAATTTCGTCATGTGACTACTCCATGCTTCATCTTATTACCATTATTGTTGTTGTTATTGCTCATCTGTAGCTGCCCTGCAGACGTACCACATACATGTCACAACGGGCCGAGTGAGTGGGTCAGGAACTGATGCCAATGTCTACATCGTCCTCTATGGCATGGATGACGATACGGGTATGCCACTCCCCCTCCTTCTACTCTCACCCTCCGACCTGATCCATTGATCTCTCTCATCGTCCACATGATTTCATAACGTTTATTGAGAGCTCAATGAAATTGCTATGTGATATGTCTCAGCATTCCTCAAACTGATGCAGTATCATATGGGTAACCAGATCTCATGTGCGACTCTCTCTGTCATGGGCTGACAACTCCCATAAACTTGTGCATGCCTTCCTACTGATTCATGTCCTGCTAATTTACATGTCTGTGTATTGACTTGTCTCCTTTCAACGATTTACATTACATGTGTACCATCACTCTGCTCACATCATCAATGTCGGAGGTTTTGGTTGCACTATCATGAGAATGAAGAGAAACTTTTCGTGTGATGACTTTTATTCCTGTTCTATCATGGGAGACATATACCACTCTGATCTAACATATTATCGTATACGTAACGTATTAGTGTATCTCCTCCCATGCAATCTGTGCCGATATGTACTGCTGAGGAGAACTGGGTTTACCTCCACACCCTTGTGTCCTTCTTTGTCACGTCCTTGTCTGTGTTACAGTATGTGTTGTTTGTCGATTATACTGATGATATCGTGTTTCAGGTTTGATCCCTCTGAAGGCCACGGTGACAGGAACTCGAGACAAGTTTGAGAAAGGGCAGACAGACGAGTTCGTGATCGAGACAGCTGAGATTGGAGACCTGAAGAAGATCAAGTCAGTTCTTGACAACTTTGATCTACACGAATTGATTCTGTCTCTGAATTGTTGGATTGATTGTCACCTGTCATTCAGGATCGGCCACGATAACGCAGGACTGGGAAGCGCGTGGTTCCTTGATAACGTCACTATTGACTGTCCTTCAGTCGGCAAGAAGTGGCTCTTCCCTTGTAACAGATGGCTAGCCAAGAACAAGGATGACGGCTCCTTGGAGAGAGAGCTGTTCCCAGAGGATATGGACACCGTCGAGTACACGCCCTGTATCAAATACGAGGTACCGTGAAACACTATTTGTTTGCCACCTGATTTTTGTGCTTGATCTGTGAAACAAATACGTTTGGAAAAGTTTTTAAGCTTTTACTTTCTACTTCTTTTGCGATTGTAAGTTTGAAGAATGTGGTTGAAATTGAAAATAGAAAGCCAATGATGGTACTGATTTTAGTTCGTACACAAGATACCATCTTTGCATAGAGGTAGAGATGTACTTCTGTAGCACTTGATGCACTGCTTTCACTTCCTTACAGGTCAAGGTCACCACGACTGACAGGTCCAGTGCTGACACGAATGCAGACGTTTACATTCAGCTCTATGGTAAAGAGCTGTGTACGGAGAAGAAATCTCTTTGTACCAGTAAATCTGAGAGGAAGAAGATGTTCAAACGAGGCGCCATGGGTACGTATCCATTGCCTCAGACATGTACAAGGACCAGCTAGAACGCATAGATTCCTGGGTTCCTGTGAGATAAACTAGGTTAAGGGGTCAGAGTTTTTTACCACTCTGACAGAGACGTGATGGTCTGAAAGGAAACAGCCCAAAACATCTGGTCAATGACCTTATTTGGGCATCTTAGTGATAAGTTCAGGCAGCACTTCCTGTTTAGAGAATCTCCTACGCTCTGCCACAGCTCATTGATCTCTTCATGTAACAACTCATAATAATATAATATAAGTATATTGTGATTTCTCTCATCTCAGACACTTTCATCGTGGAGCTTGAGGACACCGGAGATACGATAGAGAAGATACGAATTGGACATGATGGAAGTGGTTTTGGCGATGGCTGGCATCTGTCAAATGTGTCCATCAGAAAGCTTCATGACTCTGGGAAGGTGAAAATGCAAATAACAGACGCACTGTCACTGCCAGTGTCTACTTACAGATTTTCAGTAGTTCTATCAATCATTTACAGGGTTCCATAACCTACAAATTCCCGTGCAACCGATGGTTAGCAAGAGACGAGGAAGATGGCGCGCTCGAACGAGAGTTGGTCGCTGAAAAGATTGTGCAAGAGGTCATAGGTAAAGACGGCAAAGTGAAACAGAAAGAGAAAAGTGTGAAAGAGCAACTTGTCTGTGAGTGAAAGCTGTTCGACAGCAAATCAGAGATTTCTTTGCCTTCTGTTCCGAGTAAGAATGATGCAATGGAATTCTGTTGCAGCAAAGTCATACACCGTCAATGTTTACACTGGTGATGTGTCCGGTGCTGGCACTGATGCCAATGTCTTCCTTATCATCTTTGGTGACAAAGGAGACTCCGGAGAAAGAAAGCTACACAAAAGTGAAACTTACAAGGACAAATTTGAGCGAGGACACGTAAGTGATATTCCATATGTTTCACATCTCGGTGTTAGAAACTGAGGGTGAATCCGGCGAATTAGGAAGGGGAGGACTCCACCACTGAACGGTACTGGCTCCATTTTAAAACAAGGCTCTCCCCTTGCATTGCATAGCAGTGCTATGTTGAAGAAAGTTCTTGTCTGTAAAGCTGCTGAGTAAAATTGTAAGACGCTTCTATTGAGGCACCAATGAGCGGGAGTTATCCCCTCCTTATTATCTGGGTGACGCTGAGTGACACATAATTTTATGCTGCATTGTAGTGATCCTAATTCTATCATTTTCGTTACATAGTGTGATGTGTTCCACCTGGAGATTGTCGACTTGGGAAAAGTCTTCAAATGTAAGATCAGGCACGACAACTCCTTCATAAATCCCTCCTGGTTCTTGGACAAGATTGAAGTTATTGACAACTTGCAAAAGGACACTTATGTTTTTCACTGTGAGCGATGGCTGGCTAAGGGCAAGGACGATGGCAAGATTGATCGCTCTCTTTATGTCAAGGTCAGTATTTAGTAGGTTGCAATCACTCATTGTATGGGTGTAACAGCATGGCTTTGTTGTATTTTACAGGGCTACGATGGAGACACGTCCAGCGCCGGAACGCTGAAATCCTTTTCAACCCGGTTTGGAGGCTCATCGGCGAGTCTCGACTCTCTGGGGAAGGATCCATTTGCATCAGGAGCCAAGCTATCCAAGCGGCAGTCAATGATTCTGGAAGGTTCTATGGTGGATGGACCGAGTGAGTGAATATCCGACTGTATTGACGCCGTGCTATATAGAATTCAGACTGATCAGATTTCTGTGTCATGTCTAGGCATCTCATACACTGTCAAACTGCGTACCGGAGACGGCGAAGATAACGGTACGGAATCCCATGTCTGGCTAAATATCATCGGCCAGAAGAAGAAGAAGATGACTGGGAAACTGTACCTGGATATGATTGGGAAGAAGACCAAGTTTGAGCCGGGTTCAGTTGAGACTTTCTCACTGGAGGCTGCTGACGTCGGTGAAGTCAAACAAGTGGAGGTATGAAATTGTACTGTGTTCTCTACCTTTCTCACCTCTCTCCTCTACCCCCTCTATGTCTCTCTTTCCTCTCCCTCCTCTACTCCTCCCTCATCTCCCTTCCCCTCTCATCTTTTTTCCTCTCCTCTGCCCACCCTCTCCTCCATCCCTCCCTCATCTCCCTTGTCTCCCTCCCTCTCCCCTCAATCTCTCCTTCCTCCCTCCTAACTAACTACTGACTATCACAGCTTGGACACGACGGCACTGAGCCAGGCAGCGGTTGGTTCCTGAAGGAGGTGGAGCTCGACATCCCGACTAAAGGCAAACATTACATCCTCTCCTGCAATCAGTGGCTGGCCAAGGACAAGTCAGACGGCAGGACGAATCGAGTGCTGCATATAGCAGATGGCCAGAGCTCCCTGACGTCATACAGGCCAAGTGAGTCCAGAGACCGGCATCAGACGTATGATAGTTTAATATTGGGTGTTGTCTTCTCTTGATACACTGATATGTCGACTGTAGTGGTGCCGTATGAGGTGACGTTCTATACCGGAGACGTCAACAAAGCAGGTACCGATGCACCAATCAAATTGACGGTATTCGGAGAAAATGGAACCAGCTCCAAACAGCAAGTTGAGAAGAAAGGCGAGAGATTCGAGAGGGGAAGAGCTGACTTGGTGAAGATGGAACTAGATGACATTGCACCAATCAAGAAGATTCGAGTGGAGCATGATGGGAAATCCAGCCGACCAGACTGGTTCCTCGAGAAGGTTTGTGTACAGTGGAGATGACTCGTTGATGTGAATGGATTTTAGCCTCTGGATGCTGAGGCGTGATGCGTCAACGCTGTGTTCAATGTTCAGGTCGAGCTCAGGAACATGGAAACTGGTGATCTGTACACGTTTAACTGTAATGGTTGGATCAGTAAGACAATGGGTGACGGCAGACTGAGTAAAGACATCGCTGCATCGGTTAGAGGGAAAGTGATGATCAAGAGTGAGTAGTCGCACTCCAGTATAGCCACATCTAAGAACCAAGAGTCACAAGCATTTCGCCGTATTTCAGTTGAATTTTGCGACAAGGCAGGAATAAAGTTCAATATTATTAACGATATACTGTAGAAAATAACCTAATGAAGTTACTATTTTTACACTATGCTTTGCTAGCTTCATGTATTCCAAATTCCCTTGAAGTGTGATTTCGCAGTCTATGATTGCTGCTGTAATAGCGATAATTAAATGCTCATGATGATGGTATGGCTGGTGATGACAATAGCTGCAATCACTTGACTTGACTTCTCAGATACGACCTACAAGGTAGTAGTGAAGACGAGTGACGAAAAGGGAGCAGGAACCGACGCTAACGTCTATGTACGTCTGTTTGGTGAGAATGGTGACTCGGGCGATCTACATCTCAAAGACTCGGCGACCAACAAAGATCCGTTTGAGAAGAACCAAGAGGACGAGTTTACCATTCCTGAGGTTCTGTCGCTAGGAGAGCTAGTCAAATGCAGAGTATGGCATGACAGCAAGGGTGAGAACACCTGGGTTAGATAGAGGTGCTTGATTTCTCTCGTGCAACCAATACATTTGGAACTCTACATGTGTAGGATTTGGAGCCGCATGGCACTGTGCATGGATCGAAGTCACTGATATGAAGAAGAACAAGAAGTACATGTTCCCCTGCAACCGTTGGCTGAGCAAGTCAGATGATGACAAGCAGACGGTGCGTGAACTGACGTGTTCGAACTCTCCCTCCACTCCGAAGAAAGGAGACAAGATGAGTAAGTGGTGGTCATGACTCACGCCTGCGTCATTGGTAGCATTGGTACAACACTGATTGTGAACTTTGTTTAGCATATGAGATCACGATCAACACGTCAGACAAGAAAGATGGCGGCATGATGCACAACGCGTGGCTCATCCTCGAAGGCGAGAAGAAGAAATCAAAGGAATTCCTGATGAAGAACAGCGCCGTGCATAAGGTTTTCCGCAAAGGGAACACCGACACGTTCACGATGGAGGGCAGGTACCTGGGAAAACTGAGACGAGTCATACTCGGTGCCGTGCAAAGAGAAGACAAACCTTTAGGTACAAACTGATTACTGGCTGTGGCTGTGGTATTGGTGAACGTCATTTAACCAGTAATATTAACACACAGGGGGTCGAGAGGGGGGCGCCTCCAGGTGGCACTGCTACAATGTGGTTGTGAAGGAAGGAACTGGAGGCTCGAAGTACACATTCCCCTGTAAGAAATGGGTGACGGTATCTGATGAGATGGACATATCTGACGCCGTCGTGCTGAAATGTGATGAGGACAAGACGGAGGAAGGAAAGCTGACAGCTACGAGAAGTAAGAAATATTCCCATGCTAATTTAACTGTTAATGCTTGAATTGCAGAAGATACTGTATAGGTGGTAATTATATCGATGCTATAAATGTACTAGAATAACGATTTCATGAATAGCGCAGGACAATTGTTCACCTATTACTGCTAGTTATTGATAGGTATCAGAGGAAAACTAAATATAGAGGTTCTGAGACTTTAATTATATTCTGAACCCAGGCTAATCACCACGTATATCAAATACCTACTTCCACATGCTGTGACCAATGATGACAATCACATTATATTATTTTCGATCTAGTATATTTGGAGTTGTCTTCTCATTACACACAGAGCCACTTTGGTCACTTCCTGGTACTTCATGGCTTTTTATTGAATATTTGTTAGGCTTGGCGCCAGTGAAGTATGAGATCGTCGTGGTAACGGGAGACGTACAGGGAGCCGGAACCAACGCTAATGTTTCTATCACCCTCTACGGCACCAATGGCGACTCGGGAAAACGGGAACTCAAGCAGAAGTTCAGGGACTTGTTCGAGCGCAAGCAGACGGATAAGTTTGAAGTAGAGGTTCTTGACCTGGGTTAGTATTCTATCCCATCCAATCGTCTGCAGCCGAAAGCATAGAAACTCTATTATGATGTGATTCTTCATCCAGGTGATTTGACCAAGTGCCGCGTAGAGCACGACAATGCAGGCTGGAGGCCTGGCTGGTTCCTAGAGAAGATTGAGGTCACTAACCTGGCAACTAGTAAGAAGTACGTGTTCCCCTGCGGCCAGTGGCTTGATGAGAAGAAAGGTGATGGACTTCTCTACAAGGAACTCAACCCTAGAGATTGATACTCTGCTACTCAAATGATATTACTTACATTTCTACACATCTCTATTCAAACCTGGCTGTGATGCATACGATCATTCTCCTATTTTTATACTATTGAGTGCCAATCCACTAACTTATGCTGCCGTTACACCTCTATGTGATTGTGGTAGCGATGAGCTTGTATAGACTAGTAGTCTTCATTTATTTATATAAATTTCTATGTAGTGGTTGCCATCCATTTTAGGTGTCCACTGCGGAGTAAGTGATATAGATATGAATTACTCATCATGATAGAATATCATAAATAAACATGATGAATACAGCCATTAATAAATTGTACAAGCTCTCCGTATAATAACCTCTCATCCAATCTTCTGCAGTCACTATCACTATGCTATGAGACCTTGAGCTACCTAAATGGACAGCACAGTATACTGAAATTTTTATCTCGTACATCTAGTTTGTATTCATACTGGCAAAATTGATGATCCCAACTATGAAATTTATGATACGCATAAGTTTAAGTGGACGGAATATAGCCATGCAGGGCAGGTAGACATGAAACATAACGTAGCACAGCACCAGCTTCCTTTTTTTCTGAGGTCGACAGAATTACTTCTCAACGAAAACCTCAATAAAAGTTATAAACAACAACAACAACCAACAATCAGTATCGCTACTCTACCGTGTCTGTATACTCTTATATAGGGATTTGTGTGCACTTGCCATGACTACGCTTAATTGCAAAGCGTTTTTGAGAGTTTTCCCTCTACGTTATTATCGATTGAGATTTTACAGCGTGCAATGGAAATAGGTCATATTTTCAGTTCAGCAGCGCGAGCAAAATCGAAGCCTACTTCACTGCCGGCTCTTGCTGTTATCGTTTGTGTGTGCTACTTGCTGTCATTTTTACTCTTAGTACATCCTTTTACTGAACTGATGAAGACCAGATACCTGAGGATCTAGAAGAAGAGCTATGGTGGAAGGTACTGAACCACCCAGCAGCTCAAGTAATACGGTAAGAATATGTACTGTAAGAATTTTCTACTTGGAAAACTTGCAACCGATTTGTTTCGATGTACAGGTAACGGTACACAGTTTGAATTTTATCAAAAATCCTTCGAAGAAAGGATTTGTGATACGTGATACGTAGTTTCTGTGTTGTAATTTATATCGACTTTTGTCTTTAGTGTTGATGATATGAGATGTAAGCATTGGATGGCTCAATGCCTCTTTATCCTGGTCACTTGTGTTCTGAGAGTTAACAATTGGCGAGTTTTTGAAGACTGCAGTCGTGCATGATGGTTGTTTGGAGTCTTGTTGAATGTACATCACGTGAAGTTTTTAACCTGTCGAATACTGCTTCCTGTCGCGCTAACGACTTGAATTCGGTCATACGAAGAATATCGATCGTTTCCCGTTGAGATTGATATACGTCCTTTGAAAATGTCTGATCTCGACCTGAACGAACAAAATGGGCCACCAGCACCTATGATCTCTTATGGGTATGCCTCACTTGTAATCTTCTAGATCAATAAAACAGTCAGTATTGCGTTGAAATACGATGCCGTTTAGATAAGCTAGTTGTAAACTTGGCAGGCGGCAAACCGTAATCTAGTACTGAGACAATGGGGCATGCGGAGGAGTCTGCACGCTTCATCCTTGTAAACGAGTACAGGCGATTGGAATGTCATTTCTGGCCGCATTGCAGCAGCCACACTCCATGACTAAATAAACCAGTCGACCATCAAATCGTCGTTACCTCACACCACAGTATCTGTTCCTCACTGCCCACAGGCTCTCTGTTGCCATGATCACTGTCTCACTATCTATCCATTGGTGGGTGAAGGATTTCCATTGATGCCAACATCTACTCCATCTCTGCCTGCAGGTGTTTAGGGATGTTTGTTTTCACGGCTTTCATGTTTCTGTACCTGAAGATTTGGTCTGTATGCTCTGTACGAAATGACATTAGCGAAATCAATAGCCTTCGAGACCATTTTCGGCTCTAGTTCAGTTCATTACAGACAGATGTTTACTCTTCATAACAAAAGAACCGTCTAGGGAGTTGATAACAAAGACAGCTGAGGAGGGAAAGTAGTGCTGAGGGGGGTAGTACATCTGACTCACTCAACTCCCCTATCTCTCTCTCTCTTATCACCATCCCCTCGCAGTCGCCTGGCAGCTATTGCCGAGCGGAGTGCTGCCTCTATCCTAAATCATTTGTTCTACCGGTGTGTGTTTACTGCACCCAGTCAGTTGGTCAGATATCTGATCCATCGGACACCTAGTGTCGGAGTCTCAGTCGAGCGTTGAATCATCACCACTCTCCTTGACCTGTCGCTATCAATCTTGTCACCCGTATCCCCTCTCTTCGACCGATGGCTGGCGTACCTCATGCTCTGATGAATATTTTATGGTGTGGAGCTCGCTTGATTTACTATCCTATGTCTCCTATTCTACGGACCTACTGCCCTGTCAGGTGATGTGTTTGGGTCCTAGTGGCCGGTCAGGTGATATGGAGGAAGAGGAAGCTGAGCCCCCCTCCACTAGGTCTAGACACACGTGCGCTGCTAGTCTTTATTCTAGTCTGACCTTTACCTTGTCATACTGTACACGCTGCTTGTGGTCCCGCTGCTGCATCTCTGCTGCATCTCTGCTGTAGCTAGTGTACAGTATACTGTGATGATTATATTTGCCGGACTATGCATACACATCCGTACTAACTTTGGATGCTAGACTGCACCAGTTGTAAGTACAGCTGCCAGCTCGACACTCGGGTGTACTTTGCAGCATTATCTATGGGCTGTGATGCCGCTGCTCACTCATGCAGCATGCTCGCTGACCCAGATGAGTCACACATTAGCCGGATAACAGATCTCCTATAGCGATACACACACAGGGGTTCTCTCTCGCTCAGCCTTTCTCTCTCTCAGTGTTTTCTCCCAGCTTCTCTCTCTCTCTCTCTCTCTCTCTCTCTCTCAATCTCAGTCTCTCTTTCAGCTCGGGTAGTATGTATGGCTATGACATCACTAGTTCAGTTGGTTGTTTGCAGCTACTCCACAAACTACAAGCTCGGTCTTGATGAGAGTTTCTGGTATTGATTATTGCTAAGTGTTAGATAACTGTCCTACAAATAGCATTGGCTGATTGTGGGTGCTGCCGGACTGCAATATCAGAGATTTGACGGCAGTATGCAGCGCGATACCTCGCAGCGTGCCGTCCATTAGCTGGCAATCACCATGCCGGCAGTTGTCTGCCCCTACCCGTGCCTGTATTGATTAGGCCATCAGGTAATCAGGCGGCCAGTCAGTTGCTGTTATCCTTGAGTTTGATTTATGAGTAATTAGGAAGTTCTGCTGCCAAATTGGACAGCTGACTGATTCAGAGCAGCTCTCATTAGCTGTCTGCAGACCAGGTTATGTTATATGACATCATTGCTTGTTGCCACATGAGAAATCCGCTTCCCCTACCTGATTTCACCTTGTGATGCTAGGGTGTACTGCTTCCCCTCTCCCTCCTCCCTCTCTCTCTCTCTCTCTCTCTCTCTCTCTCTCTCAAAAAAAAAAAAAAAAAAAAAAA
>ERZ1740065.826-NODE-826-length-17464-cov-6.195301_pt1 | contig 17464 bp, 13 predicted proteins | sample MGYA00581738_ERZ1740065 | MGnify/ENA primary metagenome ERZ1740065 (study PRJEB43018, sample SAMN04849749) | marine metagenome | isolation source: floating plastic debris | place: Pacific Ocean | collected 2008-09-01 | study: EMG produced TPA metagenomics assembly...
TTCAATCACAAGATGTGGCTTGATATGTCGGGGGTGCACAGCGTCGCCCTGAGAACCGATGACGCCCTGCTGCCGGATCCGGATGCTGCCGAGGCGCTGATCACCCCGCGCACCCGGGCGATCGCCCTGGTCTCACCCAACAATCCGGCGGGCGTCGAATATCCCGCCGCGCTGATCACCGCGTTTTTCCATCTGGCGCAGCGTCGGGGCATTGCCTTGATCCTGGACGAGACCTATCGCGATTTCCACGCCGGCGACGACGCACCTCATGACCTGTTCGCGGATGCCGATTGGTCCAACACGCTGATCCATCTTTATTCCTTTTCAAAGGCATACCGGCTGACCGGCCACCGCGTCGGCGCGATGATCACCGGCCAGCAGCGGCTGGCCGAGGTCGAGAAATTCCTCGACACGGTGGCGATCTGCCCCGGTCAGATCGGTCAGCATGCAGCACTTTGGGGGCTGCAGAACCTGCGGCAATGGCTCGCGGGTGAGCGCGCGGAAATCCTGGCCCGGCGTGCCGCCATCGCCAAAGGTTTCGCCCCGCTTGAGCGCGGCGGGTGGCAGCTCCTGGGTCTCGGTGCCTATTTCGCCTACATGCAGCATCCGTTCAAAATGCGCTCCGACGATCTGGCGCGTCATCTGGTGCGCGAGCAGAGCATCCTTTGCCTGCCGGGCACCATGTTCTGCCCCGACGATGATCCCGATGGCGCCGGGCAATTGCGCATCGCTTTCGCCAATCTGGACCAGGCCGGCATTAGCGTGCTTTTTGATCGCCTCGCGGCACTCGACGCCAGTCTCTGAGGCCCCTTGCCCCTCGGGGCGGAGCCGCATAGACAGAACGGCAAAACGTGACATGCGCGCAAGTGCAAGGGAGTGACATGGCCAAGGGCTCATCAAGCATTTCGAAAACCGCCGTCTGGATCCTGATGGGTCTCTTGATCCTGGGTCTGGGAGGCTTCGGCGCGACCAATCTCTCCGGGAACATCCGCACCATCGGCACCGTCGGGGACCTGCCGGTCTCCGTCGACAACTACGCGCGTCAGCTGCAGCAGGAAATCCAGGCGGTGCAGCAGCAAACCGGGCAGGTTCTGCCCTTTGCTCAGGCCCAGCAGATCGGCCTTGACCGTGCCGTTCTGCAACGCCTTGTCGATACCCGTGCGATGGACCACGAAGCGGCTCAGATCGGCCTGTCCATCGGAGACGGCAATCTGCGGGATCGCATCCTCGAAATCGGCGCTTTCCGCGGTGTGGACGGCGAGTTTGACCGTGAAGGGTATCGCTTTGCGCTGGAACAGAACGGCATTTCCGAGGCGCAGTTCGAAACGCAGCTGCGGGAGGAAGTGGCCCGTACGCTGATGCAGGGCGCGATCCTCAGCGGCGTGGTGATGCCCGACGCATATGTCGATACGCTGGTCAACTACGTGGGCGAGCGGCGCAGCTTTACCTGGGCGCGCCTCTCGGAGGTTGATCTCGAGACACCGATCGAGAGCCCGGACGATGCAACCCTGCAGGCACACTACGACGCGAACATCGACGACTTCACCCTGCCGGAAACCAAGCAGATCACCTACGCGCTGCTCAGCCCCGATGCGATGGTCGATGAGGTCGAGATTGCCGAGGCCGATCTGCGCGAAGCCTACGACCTGCGCTCCGAGGAGTTCAACCAGCCGGAACGCCGCCTGGTCGAGCGTCTGGCCTATCTGGACGAGGACAGCGCCAGCGCTGCGGCGGCATCGCTTGAGGCCGGCACCAGCTTCGAACAGCTCGTGGAAGGCCGCGGGCTCGCCCTTGCGGACATCGATCTTGGCGACGTCAGCCGCACCGATCTGGGCGAGGCGGGCGATGCGGTATTTGCCGCAGAGGTGGGTACGGTCGTCGGGCCCCTGCCCAGCTCCCTCGGTCCGGCCCTCTTCCGGGTGAATGCGATTTTGCCCGAACAATTCACCTCTTTCGAGGATGCGCAGGCCATCCTGCGTCCCGAGGTGGCCGCAGACAGGGCGCGCCGTCTGGTCGAGGCGCAGGCGGAAAATCTCGATGACCTGCTGGCCGGAGGCGCCACGCTCGAAGAGCTGGTGGCGGACACCGATATGGTGCTCGGTCAGATCGACTGGAGCAGCGAAAGCGCCGAAGACATCGCGGCCTATGAGGCTTTCCGCCGTGCGGCACGCGCTGTGACGGTGGATGATTTCCCGGAGATCGACCAACTGGAGGACGGCGGATTGTTCGCCCTGCGTCTGGATGAGGTGCTACCGCCCCGACCCGCACCCTTTGAAGATGTGCGCGCGGATGTCCTGGCACATTGGCAGTCCGCCGAAGCCGAGACCCGCCTCTCCGCCCAGGTCGAAGCACAGCTGCCGCAGCTTGAGGACGGCGCGGAATTTGCTGAGCTTGGGCTCGACGCCGTTCGCGAGGAAAACCTGCTGCGCAGTGACTTCGTGGGGGGGACCCCGCCGGGTTTCCTGTCGCAGGTCTTTGACATGGCGACAGGTGATGTGTCGATCCTGCCGGATGAGGGTGCAGTTGTCGTCGTGCGGCTCGACCGTATCGCCGGACCTGCATCGGATGAAGAGACAGCCAATGTACGCGCCCAGCTTTCTGAACAGGCCGATCAGGCACTGGCGCAGAACGTGTTCGAGATTTTCGGCGCGGATGTGACCCGCCGGGCAAACCCGCAGATCAACCCGCAGGCGCTTCAGGCCGTGCATGTGAACTTCCCCTGACCCATGGCCCTGACCCCCGATTTTGACACCTTTGACGCGGCCTATGCGCAGGGCCGCAATCAGATCGTCTATACACGGCTGGCCGCGGATCTGGACACGCCGGTATCCCTGATGCTGAAACTGACAGGCGCGCAAAAGGACGCCTTCGTTCTTGAATCTGTGACCGGCGGCGAGGTGCGGGGGCGGTATTCGATCATCGGCATGAAACCCGATCTGATCTGGCGCTGCCGGGGCGAGCAGAGCGAAATCAACCGCGCGGCCCGCTATGACGCGGAGGCCTTCACGCCGCAGGACGGCAATCCGATGGAAACCCTGCGCGCGCTTCTGGCCGAAAGCCGCATCGCGTTGCCCGATGACCTGCCGCAGGCCGCCGCCGGGCTTTTCGGTTACCTGGGATACGACATGGTCCGCCTCGTCGAGCATCTGCCCGACATCAACCCGGATCCGCTTGGCCTGCCTGATGCGGTGATGCTGCGGCCATCGGTTGTCGCCGTGCTTGACGGGGTGAAGGGCGAGGTCACGGTTGTCTCTCCGGCCTGGGTCAGTGACGGCCAATCCGCCCGCGCGGCCTATGCCCAGGCGGCGGAGCGGGGCATGGATGCCGTGCGGGATCTGGAGCGCGCCATGCCCATGGCGACCCGCGATCTCGGCGAGGCCGAAGCCCCCGGCGCGCCGGTCAGCAATTTCACCCATGAGGGATACAAACAGGCCGTCGAGACCGCCAAGGACTACATCCGCGCAGGCGATATCTTTCAGGTGGTGCCGGCGCAGCGCTGGACGCAGGATTTCCGCCAGGATCCCTTTGCCCTCTACCGCTCACTGCGGCGGACGAACCCGTCGCCATTCATGTTCTACTTCAACTTCGGCGGCTTTCAGGTGGTTGGCGCAAGCCCGGAAATCCTGGTGAGGGTCTTTGGCAACGAGGTGACGATCCGCCCGATCGCCGGTACCCGTCCGCGGGGCGCGACGCCCGAGGAGGACAACGCGCTGGAGGCCGACCTGCTGGCCGATCAGAAGGAACTGGCCGAACATCTCATGCTGCTCGATCTGGGGCGCAACGACGTAGGGCGCGTCGCCAAGATCGGCTCCGTAAGGCCGACGGAGGAGTTCATCGTCGAACGCTACAGCCACGTGATGCACATCGTCTCCAACGTGGTCGGCGAATTGCAGGACGACAAGGATGCGCTCGATGCCTTCTTTGCCGGTATGCCGGCCGGGACGGTCTCGGGTGCGCCGAAAGTCAGGGCGATGGAAATCATCGACGAGCTCGAGCCGGAAAAGCGCGGTGTCTATGGCGGCGGCGTCGGCTATTTCAGCGCCGGCGGCGACATGGACATGTGCATCGCGCTGCGTACTGCCGTGGTGCAAGACCAAAAGCTCTACATCCAGGCGGGCGGCGGTGTGGTCTACGACAGCGATCCGGAGCTCGAGTACCAGGAAACGGTGCATAAATCGAACGCGATACGGCGTGCCGCCGCCGATGCGGCCCGGTTCACGGGGCAAGGAAACAGCTGAACCATGGCACGCCAACCCTTTGAAATTGCTGGAAAGCGCATCGCGCCCGGCAGTGTCGAAACGGTTCACCTGCCTGTCTCAACCCTGCCCGACCACACCCCTGTGACCCTGTCGGTTCAGGTTCATCACGGCAAACGAGAGGGCCCGGTGCTCTTTGTTTCCGCCGCGGTGCACGGGGATGAGGTGATCGGGGTCGAGATTGTCAGACGGTTGCTGCGGGCCCCGCAATTGAAGTCATTGCGCGGCACCTTGCTGGTCGTGCCCGTCGTCAACAGCTTCGGTTTCCTCAACCGGTCCCGGTATCTGCCCGACCGGCGCGATCTCAACCGCTGTTTTCCCGGACATCCGTCCGGATCGCTGGGGGCCCGTCTGGCACACATTTTCCTGCAGGAGGTCGTTTTGCGCTGCGACGTCGGGATCGATCTGCATTCCGCCGCGATCCACCGCACCAACCTGCCACAGATTCGCGTCTCGCCGCAGGACCGGACGACCGGCGACATGGCGATGGCCTTCGGCGCGCCGGTCATCCTGACCTCGCCGCTGCGCGATGGCTCTCTGCGGGCCGAAGCCGCCGAACGGGGGACGCCTGTTCTGCTCTACGAGGCCGGTGAAGGCCTGCGGTTCGACGAACTGGCCGTGCGCGCGGGCGTGGCGGGTATCCTGCGCGTCATGCGCCATCTCTCGATGCTGCCCGCCAAGGGGATCGCCCCGGCCAAGGCATCCCCCTATCTGTGCAAGTCCTCCACCTGGCTGCGGGCACCTGCGGGTGGGCTGCTGCGCACGTTCCGTGCCGAGGGAGAAATCGTCGAAGCGGGCGATGTGCTGGCAACGGTGTCCGATCCCTTTGGCGGGTTCGAGACGGACCTGCGTGCGCCGTCCCCGGGCATCCTGATCGGTCGCGCCATTCTCCCCCTCGTCAACGAGGGAGATGCCGTTTTCCACCTAGCGGCGCTCGATCCACAGGATGACGATGCGACGGTGGAAGACCTTGCGTCCCAACTGGAAAGCGACCCGCTGTTTGACGAAGATGAAATCATCTGACCGAAAACTGGCTAAATCTTTCAACAAATTCAGCTCAATAGCTGCCGAAAAACCGGGGCATCGTACCGGGTTCTTCTGAATTCTTGAAGGAATGGAAACCCCCTGACGCCATTTTGTGTCAGGCGAGCAGGAACGTGTTCCGTGGGTGGACCACGCATGCACCCCTGCGTGAGGCAGCCAAGGCCGGGGGCCCGATTGATTCGACCGTTCAGAAAGCTGACACGTGGCATTATTCGCCACGTTTGCATCACGAAGCCACAATCCCTGTGGAAACGGTACGCCCTCGGTCTGTGCATCGTATGCATCACGATCTCCGGGGCACATTACGCATCGATCGTCGCGATCCACGAGTCCGAAGGGGATGCCGAGGCCAGCAACATCAGCACGCGGCAGGTCATGCTCAGCCAGCGCATTCTGTTCCTGATGCGCGAAACAGAACGGAATCCGTCAGCGGAAACAGAGGCCCGGCTCCTCTCTGCCATCAAACTCTTCGAAGCGTCGAATGAGTGGCTGACCGAACGGGCGGACCTCTCGCCTGAGCTGCGCGAGCTTTACTTCGACAACGAAGAGTTCCCGCTGGATTACTTCTCGCGCCGCTTTGTGGCAACGGCCCGCTACACGACGGAGGCCAGCGGCGAGGTCAAGGCCAACATGCAAAACCAACTGGTCGCGCTCGGCCAGCAAAACCTGCTGTCTGCACTGAACAGGGCGGCCAATCTGCACGAAGCACAATCCGTTGCCCAGACGCGCTGGCTGCACCGGTTGGAAACCATTGCCCTGGCGACCGCGTTGCTGATCCTGATGATGGAGGCATTGTTCATCTTTCTGCCCGCCCAGATCTCTGTCACGCGCACCATTCGTCGGCTGGAGCGTCGCGGGAAGCAGCTGCACGCCTCCTTCGAGGCGTTGCGGCAGCGCAATATGGAGCTGCTGGCGGCACGAAACAACCTGACCCATGCGGCCAATCATGACGCGCTGACCGGGCTCCTGAATCGAAGGGCGCTCTATGACTACCTGTCCGGGATCGAAACGAGCTCGGGTGGCGATGTCGCCGTGAGCGTGATGAAGATCGACCTTGATCGCTTCAAGGCGGTCAACGACAGCCTGGGGCACAAGGCCGGGGACGATGTTCTTGTCGAAGTGGCGCGGCTCCTGCTCACCCAGGCGCGCGCCGAGGATCTGGTCGCCCGTATCGGCGGCGATGAGTTCGTGATTGTCCTGAAATCACCCAAGTCCGTCGACGACCTTGAACAGCTTGGCCTGCGCCTTGTCGACAGTATCAGCCAGCCGATGGTCATTGAAAACGCGCCCTGCGAAATCGGCGCCAGCGTAGGCTTCACGATTGCGACCTCTTCCGCCGCGACGCCTGATCAGCTCCTGATCGAAGCCGATCTTGCGCTCTACAAGGCGAAACGCAGCGGGCGTGGTCAGGTTTTTGCCTACTCCGGCGACCTGAGGGCCGAGATTGACAACCGTCAGGCCCTGTTCAACCAGATCACGCATGCGCTCGCCGCGGATCAGTTCGAACCACATTTCCAGCCGCAGATTTGCACGGTGAGCGGCCGTGTCTACGGATGCGAGGTCCTGGCGCGGTGGCGCCATCCGGACCGTGGGATCATCCCCCCTGCCACCTTCATTGCAGCTGCCGAGGAGGCCGGGCTGATCCGGCAAATTGACCTGATGATGGTTGAAAAGGGTCTCGATACACTCGAAGCCTTCAGGTCTCGCGGTATTTCCGTGCCAGCCATTTCGGTCAACGCCTCCCCGGCGACGCTGCGCGATCCTCACCTGCCGGACAGGCTGCTGCAGGAAGTGCTGGCGCGCGGCATGTCCCCCGGCGACCTTACGGTCGAGGTGTTGGAAAACACTTTGATCGAAAGCGACGACGACGACGCGATCCAGACCGTTGAAAACCTCACACGGGCGGGATTTTCCGTTGTTCTCGACGACTTCGGCACCGGGTACGCCTCCATGTCGAACCTGTCGCGGTTGCGCATCGACGGGATCAAACTTGACCGCTCCATCGTGGTGCCGGTGCCCAATATCCGCGCCGAGAGCATCATATCCGCGCTTGTGACCCTGTCCCGCAAACTGAACATGCGCGTGGTTGCCGAAGGTGTCGAAAACGACGCCCTTTTTGCCCGCGTCAGAGAGCTCGGATGCGATGTGGTTCAGGGATTCGCCATCGGACATCCGATGAACGCCGAAGATTTCGCGATCTGGTACGAGCGTTTTACCGAGCGGCAGAGCCGCAGCGCATGACCGGATTACTGCTGCGTGCTCAGCGCCGCTGACACCGGCACCAGCGCCACGCTTTCCGCCCGATCCTGCAGCCCCCAGATCAACAGGGCTGAAATCGTGTCTTCGCGCAAGCGCCCCAGCATGATCACCGCCCCGTCCCGGCCTGCACGAAAGGCGGCCTGATCGAGAAACCGCCGAATGACGGTCGGCGTCTGGTTGCTGTTGTCGAAATCCCGGAACACAACCGCCGATGGCACCCCCGCCTTGGCAGCCAGTTTCTGAACCGTGTTGAGTCCCTTGTTCTGCGTCACGAACCCATGGCCAGTCGCGGCGAGGATCTCGGTCACCTGCAGTGCCGCGTCACGCGATCCCTGAACGCCCTCGCCCACGCCTTCCAGAACACCAACCGCCTCGGGGACCGCATCGAGCGCGACCGAGAGGGACACCTCGGCATCCCCGGCCTGCGCGCCCTGCGGCAGGTTCACCGTCGCCAGAACCTCGAAGCCTTCTTCCCGATAGGCCGCCATCCGCTCCTGTGCATCCGGCAGGCTGCTGTCCACTGCGAAACTGATGGGATAGGGAAAGCTGCGCAGCGCCGGCAATCCGATCGTGTCGCGGGAGAGATCCACGCCATTGTCCATCAGAACGATGGCCATGACCGGTTTCCCATCCTGATTGTCATGCGGCACCGCAAACAGATCAACCGGGCGCTCGGAGAGTTCGGCATCGACCTGGGGAACATCACTCTCCGGCAGGCTTGTCTCTTCCGTGGCATCGGGTGCCTCGTCCCGCAAGGACGGCAAGCGGTTGATTTGCACATCCGGCGCCAGGTTCCCGAAGGTGCCGACCGGCGTGCCGATGCCTGCGAGAACGTCTTCGGACGCGAGCTCCGGCGCCTCCTGGCCGTCATCCGGTAGTGTCTGTGGTATCCGTTCTGCGGTGTCCGGCGCGTCTGTCGTCACCGGCTCCTCTGCCAGCGCGGCCGGTGGTGTAACCTCGGGCTGTGTTGGTTGCGGAGCGGGGGCATCCGCGGCGGCGACAGGTGTCTCCTCGGCCTCCGGCGCTTCCGCTTCAGGCTCAAATGCCTGCGTCTCCGTCGGCACATCCGGCACCGGCGGTTGCACCGGCTCGTCGGAGATCGAACTCTCGGTGGTCTCCTCGGCAAGCGGTGCTGCCTCGGGCGTTTCAGCCAGGCCCGATGGCTGCTCACTGACCGACGGGGCCGCAGGCTGCTGCGGGTCTTCGGTCAGGGCAAGTTCCTCCGCCACCTCTGGCGCAGGCGGCTGCGCGGGATCGGTGGAGACGCTGACTTCGGCATCCACAACCGGGGCTTTCAGCCCAAGCGCTTGCGGATTTGCGACAACGGGTGTCTCTGACGTGGCCGTTTCAATCCCGCTTTGACCGGCCTCCACGGTCGGATCCGCCAACAGGGCCGCAGTGCCGGTTTCGGGCTGAGCTGCCGGGCGAACAGTCTCGTCACGCACAGCGGAGAGGGTATCGGGTTGGGGCGCCGGAGCCTTTGGCGCCTGCTGCCCGGTAACGGGAACGCGGTCGCCGTGCGCCTCGGTCTCTGCCGTCGCCGCGGGCTGCGGGGCGTCATCGGTCACCGGGGCGGACGCGGTGACGACCGGCGCCGCGGGCCCCTCGGCAATCACCGATACGACACCGGCCGCACAGAGGCTGGTTGCCGCACCCCACAATGCACCTCTCAGAAATCCTCGTGCCACGCTCCGCTCACCTCTTTCATCTCACGCCGGACTTCGCTGCTGCGTCGAAGGCCCGGTCCCACCGCGCAGTCCGGCTTGCATCCCACGTTTGCGCCCCTTGACGCAGCGCTGCAAGCCTGAACATGTATGCGCGATATATACCGCGCTAGGGCCCCCGGCCTCCAGCCCCGAATTCAAAGTTTTGGACATGTTGCTGCTGATCGACAACTACGACAGTTTCACCTACAACCTTTTGCACTATCTGGGCAGTCTTGGCGCCGATGTAGTGGTGCACCGCAACGATGCGCTGGACGTACAGGAGGCAATGGCCCTTAAACCAGAGGGTATTCTGCTCTCACCTGGCCCCTGCGATCCCGATCAGGCGGGAATTTGCCTAAGCCTCACTCTCGCTGCGGCGGAAACCGGCATTCCCCTCATGGGCGTGTGCCTTGGCCACCAGTCGATCGGGCAGGCCTTTGGCGGCAAGGTGGTGCAGGCAAAAGACATCGTGCATGGAAAACTGGGACAGATCAGCCATGGCGGCAAAGGTCTGTTTGCCGGGCTCCCATCGCCCTTCGCGGCGACGCGCTATCACTCGCTGATCGTGGAGCGCGAGACGCTGCCCGATGCGCTTGAGATCACGGCAGAGCTGGAAGACGGCACCATCATGGGCCTGCAGCACCGCAGCCTGCCGATTCACGGTGTGCAGTTTCATCCGGAATCGATCCGCTCCGAACACGGCCATGCCTTGCTGCAGAACTTCATAAACGAAATGAAGGTACCGGCATGAGCGAGGCGCTGAAACCGCTGATCGGGGCTGCGGCGAACGGCCCTCTGACCAAGGCAGAAGCGGAAACCGCATTCGCGATCCTGTTCGAGGGGGAAGCGACACCCAGCCAGATCGGCGGTTTCCTGATGGCCTTGCGTACACGTGGCGAGACGGTGGATGAATACGCGGCCGCCGCAGCGGTGATGCGGGCCAAGTGCAACGACGTGCGCGCGCCCGCGGGCGCGATGGACATCGTCCGCACCGGCGGTGACGGCAAGGGCACGCTGAACATCTCGCCCGCCACGGCCTTCGTGGTCGCGGGCGCGGGGGTGGTCGTGGCCAAGCACGGCAACCGCAACCTCAGCTCCAAATCCGGCGCGGCGGATGCGCTGACCAAGATGGGGTTGAACGTGATGGTCGGCCCCGATGTTGTGGAAAAGGCGCTGAAGGAGGCGGGGATCGGGTTCATGATGGCGCCGATGCATCATCCCGCCATTGCCCACGTGATGCCGACGCGGTCTGAACTGGGCACACGCACGATCTTCAACATCCTGGGCCCGCTCACCAACCCCGCGGGTGTCAAACGCCAACTGACGGGCGCCTTTTCACGCGATTTGATCCGCCCGATGGCGGAAACGCTGGGCGCGCTCGGGTCTGAGAAAGCCTGGTTGGTGCACGGCTCGGACGGCACCGACGAATTGACCATCACCGGGGTGTCCTGGGTCAGCGCTCTGGCACCGGATGGCACGGTCCAGGACATGGAAGTGCACCCCGAAGACGCCGGCCTGCCCGTTCATCCCTTCGAAGCGATCATCGGCGGCACGCCGGATGACAACGCGCGTGATTTCACCGCGCTGCTGGACGGTGCGCCCTCGGCCTATCGGGACGCGGTCTTGCTGAATTCCGCGGCCGCCTTGCTGGTGGCCGATGCGGTATCGGACCTCAAGGAAGGCGTTGCCAAGGCCGCCGACGCGATCGACAGCGGTGCCGCGCGCGCAAAAATCGAAGCGGTCGCCAAGATCACGCAGGACGCGTGAGCCCCTACTCCCTTCAGGCACTCGGGGACTGGGCCACCTTGCCCTTTTTCACCACCGACTGGCCTGCGCTGGAAGCAAAACTGCAGGCAGACCCGCGGCAGATACTGCCACCCGCTCCGCTGGTGTTCCGGGCGCTGGAAATGACACAGCCGAAAGATGTGCGCGTGGTCATTCTGGGGCAGGATCCCTACCCCACGCCCGGGCATGCCCATGGGCTGGCCTTCTCGGCCGATGCCGCCACCTCGCCCTTGCCGCGCTCTCTGGCCAATATTTTCAAGGAAATGCAGGAGGATCTCGGCCAATGTCCCAAAACGGCGGATCTCGCGTTTTGGGCCGATCAGGGCGTGCTCTTGCTGAATACCGTTCTCACCGTTCCGGCGGGGGAGGCCAAGGGGCATGACAGGCTCGGCTGGCAACGGCTGACCTCGCAGATGCTGCAGCGGCTGGCGGACCAGCCCCGCGCCTACCTGCTGTGGGGGGCTGGCGCGCAAAAAACTGCCGAAGGTGTTGATGCGCACGGTAATCTCAAAATCGAGACCGCGCATCCCTCCCCCCTGTCCGCCCGGCGCGGCTTTTTTGGCGCCCGGCCCTTCAGCCGCACCAATGCATGGTTGCAGGCCCGCGGCCACCGCGCCATAAATTGGGCCAACGCGCCGGAGACATCATGACCCAGACCATTCTCGACAAGATCAAAGCCTACAAGCTGGAAGAAATAGAGGCTGACAAGGCCATCAAGCCGCTTGCCGAGGTCGAGGCCGAAGCCCGGGACGCCAGCCCCGTGCGCCCCTTTGCCGATGCGCTGCATCATGCCACGATCCACGGATATGGTCTGATTGCCGAGATCAAAAAGGCAAGCCCGTCCAAGGGGTTGATCCGGGAGGACTTTGACCCTGCCACCTTGGCGCAGGCCTATGCCGAAGGCGGTGCAACCTGCCTGTCGGTGTTGACGGACACGCCCAGCTTTCAGGGCGCGAAGGAGTATCTGGTGGATGCTCGGGCTGCCTGCGATCTGCCGGTGCTGCGCAAGGACTTCATGTATGATACCTACCAGGTTGCCGAGGCTCGGGCGCTGGGGGCTGACTGCATCCTGATCATCATGGCGTCGGTCAGCGATGATCAGGCGGAGGAATTGGAAGACGCAGCCCTCGAATGGGGCATGGATGCCCTGCTCGAAGTGCATGACGAGGCCGAGCTGGACCGCGCCAGCCGTCTCAAAAGCCGCATGATCGGCATCAACAACCGTAATCTCAAGACCTTCGAGACATCTCTGGACACCACGCGCACCCTGTCCCGCCAAGTGCCCGAAAACCGCCTGATCGTGGCGGAATCCGGCCTGCGAACCCCGGCGGATCTGGCGGATATGGCGCAATATGGCGCGCGCATCTTCCTGATCGGCGAAAGCCTGATGCGGCAGGAAGACGTCGAACAGGCCACGCGTGATCTGCTGGCCAACCCCATCGTTGCCGGGGGCATGTGACATGGCGGGCAAGCTCACGCATTTTGACGGCAAGGGCGACGCCCATATGGTGGATGTGGGTGACAAACCCGTCACAGACCGTATCGCCATGGCCAGATGCAACATTAAGATGCAATCGGAAACCTTTGAAATCATTTCGGAAGGACGCGCCAAGAAGGGTGATGTGCTCGGGGTGGCCCGTCTTGCCGGGATCATGGCGGCCAAGCGCACCTCGGATCTCATTCCGCTCTGCCATCCGCTGCCGATCACGAAGGTTACCGTTGATTTCACCCCTGACCCGGCGCTGCCCGGGTTCGACGTCGAGGCCACGGTGAAAACCACGGGCCAGACCGGTGTCGAGATGGAGGCGCTGACAGCCGCCTCCGTGGCCGCGCTCACCATCTATGACATGGCCAAGGCCGTCGACAAGGCCATGCAGATTGGCGGGTTGCGGGTGGTGCTGAAGGATGGCGGCAAGTCCGGTCGGTTCGAAGCATCATGATTTCGGTTGCCGAGGCGCTGACGCATCTTTTTAACCTCGTCGAGCCGTTGAGCGAAGAAACCGTGCCGCTGCGGCAGGCCGCGGGCCGCGTTCTGGCACGGGATGTCACCGCCAGCCGGACGCAACCGCCTTTCGATGCCTCCTCGATGGATGGTTATGCCCTGCGCCGCACCGAAGTCGAGCCGGACGCGATGTTCAAGGTTGTGGGCGAGGCGGCGGCCGGTCACGCGTTCAAGGGCCATGTCGGCCCGGGCCAGGCCGTTCGCATTTTTACCGGTGCGCCGGTGCCCGATGGTGTGGATTTCATCGCGATCCAGGAAGATGTCACGCGGCGTGGCGATCTGATCACGCTGAACCGGGACATCGGTCGCAAGGACAACATCCGACCTGCGGGCGGAGACTTCGCTGCGGGTGATCGCGTGACGGCACCCAGGCGTCTCGGCCCCTCGGATCTCGCCCTTCTGGCAGCGATGAATATCGCACAGGTACCGGTGATCCGCCGCCCCGCTGTCGCCCTCATGGCGACGGGCGACGAGCTTGTCATGCCCGGCGAGAGCCCTGGCCCGGACCAGATCATCGCGTCCAACATCTTTGGACTGGCCGCGCAGCTGGAAGCCGAAGGCGCAGAAGCCCGCCTGTTGCCCATCGCGCGCGACAATGCGGCGTCGCTCAAGACCGCCTTTCGGCTGGCGGCCTCGGCCGATCTTATCGTCACCATCGGCGGCGCCTCTGTCGGTGATCACGATCTCGTGGCGCCCGTGGCCGAAGAGCTGGGGATGCAACAATCCTTCTACAAGGTTGCCATGCGACCGGGTAAGCCGCTGATGGCCGGACGTCTGGACGGCACCCCGATGATCGGTCTGCCCGGGAACCCGGTTTCCGCACTCGTCTGCGGGATCGTCTTCGTGACGCCGGTTGTGCGCGCGATGCAGGGCCTGCCTGCAGCCCCTGCCCCCCAGTTGGAAACACGACTGGCCGCTGCCTTGCCGCCCAACGGTCCGCGGGAGCATTATATGCGCGCAGTCGTGGATGAAACCGGCCTGCGGAGCTTTGACCAGCAGGACAGCTCCCTGCTCAGCATTCTGGCCCGCGCAAATGCGCTTTTGATGCGCCCTCCGCAGGATCCGGCGCGCGAGATTGGCGACAAGGTTTCCTACCTGCCACTCTGAAAGCGTTGACACAAAACAGGAACATCAGTAGAACAAAGGCAAATTCAGGCGTCGGAGGACCATGAGATGCTCACCAAGAAGCAGTTGGATTTGCTGGAATTCATTCACAAGCGTGTACAGCGTGATGGCGTACCGCCCAGTTTTGACGAAATGAAGGAAGCGCTCGATCTGCGGTCGAAGTCCGGCATCCACCGGCTGATCACGGCGCTGGAAGAACGCGGCTTCATCCGTCGCCTCGCGCACCGTGCCCGTGCAATCGAAATCGTGAAGCTGCCCGAAAGCCTGGGCGGGGCATCGACATCCGGTTTCGCGCCCCGGGTCATCGACGGGGACAAGCCGGACAGCCCGATACCGGCAAATGCGCAACCTGTCAGCACGGCCTACGCCACCGAAGTGCCGCTTATGGGCCGGAGCGCGGCAGGGGTGCCAATCGAGGCCATCAGCCAGCAATCGCACAGCGTGGCTGTCCCGGGGCAGATGCTGTCAGGATCGGGTGAGCACTACGCGCTGGAAGTGCGTGGCGATTCCATGATCGAGGCGGGCATCAACGACGGCGACGTGGTGGTCATCAAGGAAACGAGTACGGCGGACAATGGCGATATTGTCGTGGCACTTGTCGAGGATCATGAAGCGACGCTGAAACGCTATATGCGCAAGGGAAATGCCATCGCTCTCGAAGCGGCAAACCCGGCATATGAGACCCGTATCTTCAATGAAGATCAGGTCAAGGTGCAGGGTAAGCTGGTTGGCCTGATCCGCACCTACTGACGGTCTTTCGCCCGGTACCAGGGGGTCCAGAGCCTGTCGCCCGTCCGGTCACGGACGGATGTCAGACGGATCTGCCCCTTGCTCTCCATGATTGCGACCGCTCCCATTTCCTGCAGGCGGGTCGGATCGAAAAGCAGACATCCCGCGGCGCCCTGCGGCAAATCCTGATTGGCCACAATGATCTGACCCTTGGCACAGCCGTCAAAGGCGGCCACCGCCTTTTTCCCGGCAAGATGGGTCACCTCGATCCCCCCCGGCAAGGGGGCTGTCCGGGTCTCCGGCCAGCGGGCCGCCGCCGTTGGCTGATCCGTCGCATCGCCATCGTTTTCCAGCCAGTTCTGGGCCACGAAACCCGCGCCCTTGGCCTTGCTGAGCGCCCGCCCCTCCTCGGTCATCACCCCGACAAGCGCGCCGTTTTCGGCGATCAGCCCCACCGGGCGATCCGTCGCCGCCCAGAGCCAGAAAGCTGCCAGAACGGGCACCGCGCCGATCATCCGCGTGCGTCCCTGCCAGAGGCATAGCCACAAAAACCCCAGCGCGATCATCGGCAGCACGACCACCTCGGGGCCGTGAACGAAGGACCGGGCACCGTCCAGGTTGGCGACGAAGGTGCCAACTGCCAGGATCCAGCGCAACCCAACCCCCATGATCCAGAGCCCGATCCAGTCCAGCCCCAGCGGCGCAAGGATCAGCGCGAGGACCGCCGCCGGGATCACGACAGTGCCCATCATCGGCACAGAGGTCAGATTGGCGAGCAGCCCATAGTGCGAAATCGCGTTGAAATGCGCCGCCCCGATGGGCGCTGTCGCCAGCCCCGCGACGCCGGAGGAAATCAGCACCGCAACCACCGGTTTGGCCCAGTTCGGCCCCATCGACAGGCGATGATCCCGCATGTAGCCGAACACCGCGACAAGCGCCGTCGTGGCGGCAAAGGACATTTGGAACCCCGGACCCAGCAGCGCCTCGGGGCGCAGCAGCAGCACAATCGTCGCAGCAATCGCCACGGCCCGCAACGAGATCGCCCGACGGTTGAGCATCAAAGCGGTCAGGGCGACGGCAACCATGATGAAGGCGCGCTCGGTCGCGACATTCCCGCCGGACAGCGCAAGGTATCCCGAGGCCACGACAAGCGCGCCGCCCGCCGCCACCTTGCGCGCCGGCACCCGCAGGGCGAGCGGCGGGATCAATGCGATGGTGATGCGCAACAGGGCAAAGACAAAACCGGTGAGCAGCCCCATGTGCAGGCCCGAGATCGCCAGCAGATGCGCCAGGTTGCTGGCGCGCAGATCATCCAGCGCGTCTTGCGAGATCGAACTGCGCGCGCCGGTTGTGACCGCCACCGCAAATCCGCCCACATCGCCCGGCAGGATGTCCAGCATCCGCTCGGCCACTGCCATGCGCACCCGGAAAACGGCGAGCTCCAGCCTGTCATCCTGCGGCGGCGCGATGGCCAGCAGCGGGACACGGGTGTATCCGACCCCGCCCAGTTGACCAAACCATGCGTGCCGCTGAAAATCGAAACCGCCCGGCTCGACCGGCCCGCCCGGTGGCGAGAGATGTGCCGTTGTCATCACCCGCAGGCCGGGTGCCGGGGCGACGCTGTGGCTCTGATCACCGTGCAGCGAAATGCGCACGCGTTCGGGCGTACGTGCCGGAGACACCCGCTCCAGCACCACCTGATCGAGTGTCAGGCGCAGCGCGTCGGAGCTGCTGCGATCCATGTTGATGACCCGCCCCTCGACCGGGCCGTAATAGCGCCAGCCCATCACAGGACTGGCCACGTCATGTGCGCGATAGGCTGCCAGCAGGAAACCGGAAGCCACGAGGACCAGCGCGATGGCCAGCGGGCTGAAGGCCTCGCCCAGCCAGCGGCAGGCCAGCAGGATCACGAAAGCGGCGATCCCGACAGACACCAGAAAGGCGGTGGACGGCTCGAACCGCAACAGGAAGTACAGGCCGATGCCCACGGCGAGGCACACCGGCACCCATTCAAAGAGTGACCCGCGCTGATCGAGCAGAATGGCCCGGATCCGTGTCACGCAGCACCTCCTTGCCCCCGGTTAGCGCACTGGATAGACAGACACTCTAGATTTACGACCCCCACGGTTACTGAAAGGTAAACACGACTTATGTCAGCGCCCGTCGTCACCCGTTTCGCGCCCTCACCCACCGGGTTCCTGCACATAGGCGGCGCCCGCACTGCGCTTTTCAACTGGCTTTACGCACGCGGTCGCGGGGGCAAGTTCCTGCTGCGGATCGAAGACACCGACCGCGCCCGCTCAACCCCGGAAGCGACCGCCGCGATCCTGCACGGGATGGCATGGCTGGGGCTGGATCATGACGGCGAGATTGTCAGCCAGTTCGACAATGCCGACCGTCACGCCGCCGTGGCGCAGGAATTGCTGGCCGCCGGAAAGGCCTATAAATGTTTTGCCACGCAAGAGGATATCACCGCCTTTCGCGAGGCCGCGCGGGCGGAGGGGCAAAGCACGCTCTACCGCTCTCCCTGGCGCGATGCCGATCCTGCCACCCATCCC
>ERZ1740065.827-NODE-827-length-17455-cov-3.860402_pt1 | contig 17455 bp, 15 predicted proteins | sample MGYA00581738_ERZ1740065 | MGnify/ENA primary metagenome ERZ1740065 (study PRJEB43018, sample SAMN04849749) | marine metagenome | isolation source: floating plastic debris | place: Pacific Ocean | collected 2008-09-01 | study: EMG produced TPA metagenomics assembly...
TTATGCTGATTGCCAGCATGAATCCGAGTCCTAGCGGCTATTTCAATGGTGGAAACAACTTGTTGTCTAGTTCTCCAGCTGAAATGCAAAGGTATTTAGGTAGGATTTCGGGTCCATTGCTGGACCGTATTGATATCCATATTGAAGTAAATCCTGTCCCCTTTGATAAATTATCCGAAGAAACGAGAGGGGAATCCAGCATTGAAATACGAAAACGTGTTATAGCGGCAAGGAACTTGCAAAACAAGCGCTTTTCCATCTCCCCAGGAATGCACTATAACGCCCAAATGACCTCAAAACAAATAAGACAGTTTTGTGCTTTGGATAAGACCTCAAAGGAGTTATTGAAAACCGCAATGGAACGTTTGGGTCTATCAGCCCGGGCCTATGACCGAATCCTAAAAGTATCCCGAACCATTGCTGATTTAGCGGGAGAAACCACCATTACGACGATTCATGTTTCAGAAGCCATTCAATTCCGAACCTTGGACAGGGAAGGTTGGTTGGGTTAAATAACCTTCATATTGATTTTTAGGTCTGCCACGATGCCGAGAATGTTGTCAATAGCATCTTCCAGATAGTACTTTATTGTCAAGTGAGGAATACGAATGGTAGTAAAACCGCTTTTGGAGCAGGATATTAATGCTATTTTATGTTAAAGCCCTTACGGATTGGAATGGGTCAATCCGTATTTTCGTCAATTAAATCTGAGACATTAGATATTGCCATTTTGGTGTAGTAAGCTTTTTCCAATAAACTTCTTCGAAACAGAAGAATGGCCCAAAAAATAACCAGACCGATAAACAAAAGAACTAATGCAATAATAATTTCAAATAGGACCCCAGTAAAATAAACTGTCAAAGCCGTCAAGGTAAAAGTACATGCCTCTATGGTTTGGATAAGACACTTGTATTTGAAATATTCAAAATATTGTTCATCCTCTATCAGTTCTTTCAGGATTTGTTTGCGTCCCTCTTTGTAGATTATTCTTAATTTCTTTATTCCTCTGTTTGCACGACCGTAGAGATTTAGCAACACTAGTAGCAAAGCACCGCCTATTGCACTAAGAACTATAATACCGCCAATGGTTTCCTTCAAAAGATGTTCAATGCTGTTCCAATCCATATCCATATTTCAAACTTTAAAGATTTTTGATATAGGCTTATTAAGAGTTTAACATCTCGAAATTACCACAGTAATGATTACTCCGATTGATACTCCTATTGCCGCGGCGAGTATGTTGCTGCTGCCTCGCTTGCTCCAAGTTCGATTGAGTCAAGAGGGATTCAATACGAGTTAAACACTTGCTTACGAAAGGGCGGATGATTAAAAAAAAGCCTCTGTAATTGATTACAAAGGTCAGATATATAATTCAACTATCGTTTTGAATAACCCGCACGTATACCCGATTACTTGATTTGTACAAGTAACTTTCGTTGGTTTAGTTAGTTCTACAAATCATTTCTTTCTGATAATATCTACTATCAAACCAGAAATGACACCCAACAAAACTACACCTAGTGCAGTATTAGTTAGGATAGAATTAAAAAAATCCATATACTAAAATTATATCTAGAACTTATTATTTACAAGTTTGGATACCCACAGTTATTCACAACCCTTTAACAACAAGTCGAAATTTAAAAATGAAACGAAGCATTTTTGTATTAGTCTTTTTCCTGCCCATTAATTATCTTCAGAATTTTGGATAACAGATAATCTATGTCAAATTCTAATAGGATCGGTATGAGGAACAAATCACAAACTGAATGATAACTATTCGGGTCGCTTCTCGAATCTCCAGCAAACAGCATATAGAGCTCATCATTATCATGAATGTATTTTTTGGCTCGGTCGTTGACCAATTGCATAGCCCTGTTGCGTTCTTCCTTTTGCTTTTTGTTCTTAGCCCTAGCGAGTTCTATTCGCTTGATTTGATAATCCTCTAGCAGGTTTGCTATTTCTTGATGTGCTTCTTTCCAGTCCATGGGCAAAGAACGACTATATTATATAATTAGTATTTTTCTTACAGGATTGTCCTCAAACCCCAATACTGTTCGGCAGTTTGTGAAATGGACAAGACATAGGGTATGGTAGTAAAAGGGTTGGTAAACAGAAGAAAATCAGAGGTTAAGGTTTATGGAAGATAGTCGTTGTCTACTACAATCTGTACAAAGAAACTTACGGCTTATACATAATTACCTACATCTTTTTGTTTAATGCAATAATTTGTAAGAAACAAAAACAACAACCATGAGAAAACTATTGGGAATACTTATTTTTTCTGCAATCCTAGTTGGTTGCAACGACACTAGTCTTGAGAAAGAGAGAGAAAACGAACTTTTGGCCAAAATCGATAGTCTACAAGCAGTTGCAGACAAAATGGAGAAAAAAGGTAGGATGGTTGCCAAAGCCTTTAAGGATGTTAATATTGGTTCTTCTGTGCTTTCGGACTTATATAATAGCAATGTCTTTTGGAAGGACTTTAATGAAACAGGTTTCAATGAATGCAGTTCGGGTTGTGCCGAGACTAGTAAAGCCGCAAGAGAAAGGTGTGACGCCTTAACAAACCCAGAGGAAAAAGCAAGATGTCATGAAATCAGAGAAAGAGCAAAGATAACTTGTGATAGCACTTGTGTACAGCAATTTATGACAAAACCCTTACCATAGGCACTTAAAGAAGAAATAATTCTAAAGCCCCATTTAAGGGGCTTTTTTCATTAGAATGGGTATTCAGTTATTAAAAAATATACGCCAGCTACAAATACTGCGACGAACGTAGCGACAAATAGCCAGAACAAAAATCCGCTGTAATTCCTTTTACGACGAAAAGTCTTTCTACAATTTATATCTATTGGCAATTGTCCATTGAATCGAGAATTTCTCTTATCAAATATCTTGGATATGATACGTTTGAATAGTAGGAGACACTTTATAAAAGGCGTCGTTGTTGTTACTATGATACCTACAGCGGATTTAAACTTTTCTCATTACTAATAAGAAGAAAATTGTTGCCTAAATAACCTTCATGTTGATTTTTAGGTCTGCCACGATGCCAAGAATGTTGTCAATGGTATCTTCCAAATAGTACTTTACGGTTAGGTGCGGTATACGAATTGTGGTAAAACCATTTTTGAAAGAATGCATTCCGTCCTCTAAATCTTTAAGGGCTTGTTCGTGGGTGATAAGATTGTACTCCGTATCGATTTCGATGTTCAGTTTTACGCGGGAGAAGGCAATATCAACCGATTTTTTACCATCCCACCATTCTAACATGGGTTGTGCACCACGGTCTTTTAAGCCATAGAACAATTGAATGGCCTCTAGCGGGGTGTTATTGTTTAAAATAATCCGTTTGATGAGTCGGGTATGCCTCGCGCAGAGGGGAACACCAAGTGCGTCTAAAGACGCCTCTTTTTCGTGTTCGTCCAATAATTTGCCACAGTCCTTGCAGGTCATAGGTGTCGGTCAAGTTTAAGTCAATAATAAGATTTGGGACTATTATAACTCGACTAATTTCCGAATCGTATACCCATAGTTCCGATTCGGGGTGATTTTTAGACGAAATGCAATTTTTTGGACGAAATGCATCTTTTGCTTCAAAAGATTTACCTTTCAACGGAAGTTCAAAAATTCATGTTCAAAAAGATTGGTCCAGGTGTTTTTATTGCGGCAGCATTTGTTGGTCCTGGTACGCTTACCGTTTGTACAGTTGCTGGGGTGAAATTTGGCTTTGCCTTGTTGTGGACTTTACTTATTTCCACCATCGCAACGATTGTTTTACAGGAAATGTCGGGTAGAGTGGGGATGGTTTCCCAGACCGGACTCGTTGAAGCAGTGCGGTCTTCAATCCAAATAAAATGGATTAGAACCCTCTTGGTTTTTTTGGTTTTGATGGGCATATTGCTAGGGAACGCAGCATATGAAGCAGGAAATATCGGAGGAGCTGTTCTTGGAATTTCTGGTATTATAAACAACGAAACCGTAACGACTTGGTCTCCTTGGCTTGTTGGTGTAATCGCCTTTGCATTACTTTGGTTTGGAAACTATCGTTTTTTGGAACGAGTTTTTGTAGTTCTTGTGGCCCTAATGGGTCTTTGCTTCATCATCTCAGCGATTATTACCAAACCTAACTTGCTGGATTGGTTAAGTGGGGCGTTTACATTTTCTTCTCCAGAGGGCAGCATTTGGACCATTCTAGGATTGGTTGGAACTACCGTTGTCCCATACAATCTTTTTTTACATGCCTCTCTTGTGAGTGAAAAATGGAGTTCAAAATCAAATCACAAAGCGATGCGTTGGGATACCATTATTTCTATCGGATTGGGCGGATTGGTCTCCATGGCAATTATTACCGCCGCTGCTGCGACGCCACTAAACGAAGTAAATGGAGTGATGGATATGGCAATTGGACTTGAACCATTATTAGGATCATGGGCTCGATTGGTAATGGCTTTAGGTTTATTGGCTGCCGGAATAACCTCGGCTATCACAGCACCATTGGCAGCGTCCTATGTTGCACAAAGCTGTTTTGGTTGGGAAAAGAATACAAAAGGGAAAAAGTTTCGAATGGTTTGGATGCTTGTACTGGCCACTGGAGTTGTTTTTCTCTCCATTGGAGTTGAACCGGTTTGGGTAATCCAAATTGCGCAGGTTGCGTATGCTGCGCTTTTGCCATTGATGGCCATTTTGTTGTTGTGGACAGTAAATCAAAAACAGATTATGGCCGAACATAAAAATTCAAGGTTTCAAAATGTGTTTGGATTTCTAATTGTTGGTTTTGCCCTGTTTTTAGGGATTAAGAGTTTTTTAGATGTATTCTCATTAATATGAAGATGGTTCATCTTGATATCAATTGTGATGTAGGAGAAGGTTTGGTTGATGAAAGCCCACTGTATCCTTACATTTCATCCTGTAGTATTGCGACCGGAGGGCACGCTGGGGACGCCAATTCCATGAAGCAGGCGATGTTGCTAGCAAGGAGTCATAATGTACGCATTGGTGCACACCCATCATATCCCGACAAAGCAAATTTTGGAAGAAAATCAATGAATATTGCTTTAGTAAGACTTGAGCAGAGTCTTGAAAAGCAATTATTGGAGTTTAAAGCCTTGGCTTCCCAGCTTAATTTGAATGTTCATCACATCAAACCGCATGGGGCTTTGTATAACGAACTGGTCCATGATGCGGAAAAAGCCAGGATGATGGTTGCAGTTATTCAAAAAACACAATTGTGCGACACTGTATATATGCCTCATAATGCCGTTATTGGAGATATCTCCCTTTCAAATGGATTAAAGGTTATATATGAAGCCTTTGGAGATAGAGCATATGACGCCCAAGGAAGATTGGTTAATAGAAGTATTGAAAATGCTGTAATTGTAGACCCGAAAAAGGTTTTGGAGCAAGTGGTTGAAATAGCGAAAAAGGGTATGATACGTACTACTTCTGGGCAAAGGCGGAAAATGGTGGCAGAAACCATTTGTATCCATAGCGATACACCCAAAGCATTGGAAATATTGATGTATCTTAAACAACAATTAATAAAGCACGGAAAATCCCCAACGCAGAGAATACATTTTCCCTCCAAATTTCTCGATATGGCGAAAAGGCAATTTTGTTGCAATGGCCGCAAGAAGTAAACGAATTGATTTTAGCGGATATTCTTGCTTTTGTGGAGGCTTTAAAGTCGCAAGACCGTTCCGATTGGGAATATGTCCCTTCATATAATTCAGTCACACTGATTTCGAAATCAAAATTTGATTTCGAACAAGAAAAAAAGCTTCTTTTGGACGCCTATTCCAAAAGAGATGGTCATCAAAATACTACAGAACGCCACTGCTGGCAGCTCCCAGTTTGTTATGATTCAGAATTTGCCCTGGATTTACCCATGGTCTCTGAAAAATCTGGATTATCCGAGGAAGAAGTCATCCGACTGCACACCTCAGAGGACTATCTGGTATATGGAATCGGTTTTTTGCCCGGTTTCTTGTATCTGGGCGGGTTACCTCAATCATTGGAGATTCCCAGACGAGATGACCCAAGGTTGGAAGTGTCTCCAGGTGCCGTAGGTTTGGCTGGGAAACAAACAGGTATCTACCCGCAAAACTCTCCTGGAGGATGGAATATCATAGGGAATTGCCCCATTCCATTGTTTAATCCAAAATTGGAACCACCCTGTTTTGTGAAGGTGGGGGACCGGATTCGATTTCACGCGATTACTAAAGCGGAACACAAGCTCCGCAAAATCGAAAGTGAAGTAGGGATTTATAATCTAAACAAAACCCTAATCGATGCTTAAAGTTTTAAATCCAGTGTTTTTCTCAACCATTCAAGATTTAGGAAGATTTGGATACCGGAGTATGGGAGTGCCAGTTTCAGGGGGTATGGATGCTTTAGCGGTACGTAAAGCGAATCTTCTATTGGAAAATCAGCCCAATGATGCTGTGATGGAAATTACCATGACAGGGCCGACCTTGCTTTTTGAAACACCCACATATATCTGTTTAACAGGTGCTGAGATGGCAGCAACCTTGAACAATGAACCCATTAAAAATCATAATGTGGTTCAAGTGAAAGCAGGAGATATTCTGTCTTATGGCAAGTTGGAGTCGGGTTTCAGGTCATATTTAGCAGTAAAAGGGGGGTTTTTAACCGAAGAAGTTTTGGGGAGTCGGTCTCAGTATTTCCCAGTAACCGCAGGGAAAAAGCTATTGGAAAGGAATGAAATTTCATATTTTGAAACCAAACGGTATGATGCGCTTATCAGCGACCCCAAACTGGAAAATCATTTTAATAGTAATTTTCTAGAGGTTGAAAAAGGTCCTGAATTCATGATTCTGGGGGATGCCCAATTGGCAGAACTTTTTGCACAAGAATTCACCGTTTCGGAAAAAAACAATCGTATGGCTTATCAGATTGCCGAGAAAATAGTGGGGCATCAACATACGATAATCACTTCGGGAACATTGCCTGGTACAGTACAACTAACTCCCGGGGGAAAGTTGCTCATTTTAATGAAGGATGGGCAGACTACCGGGGGCTACCCACGCATACTTCAACTTACCGAAGCTTCTATCTGTACGCTCGCTCAAAAAAGGGCAGGGGATACCGTTCAGTTCAAATTGGTTTAGTCAATCTTCCTTCTTCCCTATATCCGATAAGGCGGATAGTTAGATTTCTTGCATCTCGCATCCTTGATTTTTATCTTCCGGCGACCATCCAAAACCTGTTGAATATGGTATTTTTTGTACCCTAAACTATTGTTTGTGAATGAGATAGCAAATGATTCTGTTGAATGAGTTTAAACGGTTTAAAAATGTTAAAAAGATTGGGTTTTGTAAAGATATATCTTTGAGGGCTAAGATAAATTCACCTAAAAAGTACATTTCAAATAAATCCGTCAATGGAATTGAACAAGTACAGTAAAAACGTTACCCAAGACCCTACACAACCCGCAGCACAAGCCATGCTACACGCTATTGGTTTGACGCGAGAGGATATGAAAAAACCATTAATCGGGATTGCTAGTACGGGATATGAAGGAAACCCTTGCAATATGCATTTAAATGACCTTTCAGTTCACGTAAAAGAGGGGACGAAAGAAGGTGACGTAGTGGGATTGATTTTCAACACTATTGGGGTTAGTGACGGAATTTCCATGGGAGCCTATGGGATGCGGTATTCGTTACCTTCTCGTGACATCATTGCAGATTCTATGGAAACCGTGGTACAAGCAATGAACTACGACGGTCTGGTCACAGTAGTGGGATGTGATAAGAACATGCCTGGTGCCTTAATGGCTATGATACGGCTAAATCGTCCTTCTTTGATGCTCTACGGGGGTACTATCGCTCCAGGATGTCATAAGGATAAAAAGTTGGATATTGTTTCTGCTTTCGAGGCGTGGGGTGAAAAGGTAGCAGGAACTATTGATGAAACCGAATATCAAAATGTAATTCAGAATGCATGTCCCGGTGCGGGTGCTTGCGGAGGCATGTATACCGCGAATACCATGGCCTCAGCCATTGAGGCTTTGGGAATGTCTTTACCATATAGTTCTTCCAATCCTGCGGTTGGAGAGCACAAAACAAATGATGCCTTTAGGGCTGGTAACGCAATGCGAAGTCTATTGGAGAAGGACATTAAGCCTTTGGATATCGTAACTAAGAAATCCTTGGAAAATGCCGTTAGGCTAATAGCTGTCCTTGGAGGTTCAACCAATGCGGTGCTGCATTTTTTAGCCATTGCCAATGCTGCAGAAGTATCTTTTACCTTGGATGATTTCCAAAGAGTTAGTGACATGACACCCTTTCTTGCAGATTTAAAACCTAGCGGAAAATATTTAATGGAAGACCTTCATAATGTGGGTGGTATACCAGCTGTAATGAAGTTTATGTTGAGGCATGGAATGTTGCATGGAGACTGTTTGACAGTAACTGGAAAAACGGTTGCGGAGAATCTGGAATCACTTCCAGATTTGAATGAAGGACAACAAATCGTAATGGATTTGGATAAGCCAATCAAACCTACGGGACATTTGCGCATTTTGTATGGGAATCTTGCCGAAGAAGGAGCGGTGGCAAAAATAACAGGGAAAGAAGGTGTGTATTTTTCTGGACCTGCAAAAGTGTTCAACGGGGAATTTGAGGCCAATGACGGTATCAAAAACGGTCTGGTTAATAAGGGCGATGTAGTGGTCATTCGTTACGAAGGACCAAAAGGAGGTCCGGGCATGCCTGAAATGCTGAAACCTACAGCTGCTATTATGGGTGCTGGACTTGGAAAAGATGTCGCATTGATAACCGACGGACGTTTTTCTGGGGGTACACATGGATTTGTTGTAGGGCATATTGCTCCTGAGGCACAAGATGGCGGAGTGATTGGTCTGGTTGAAGATGGCGATGTCATCACCATAGATGCAGAGAAAAATAGTATTTCCGTGGCTTTAACCGATACGGAAATCGCCAATAGAAAAGAAAAATGGTCAGCACCGCCCTTAAAGGTATCTAAGGGGAGTCTTTACAAATACGCTAAAACAGTATCATCGGCGTCTTTGGGTTGCGTGACCGATATGTTGTAATAATACTAACGAGGTAAAGAAACGCTTATGGAAACGATGAAGGTTCAAAAAACCGAATCCAAAAGCTCAAAAAAATTGAAAGTAACAGGAGCTGAGGCCATCATTCACTGTCTTATTGCCGAGGGTGTCGATTTGATTTACGGATACCCTGGAGGGGCAATTATGCCAGTTTATGATGAGTTATATAAGTTCCAAGATAGGTTAACGCACATTCTTGCGAGACATGAGCAAGGGGCAACGCACGCTGCTCAAGGTTATGCTCGTGTTTCGGGTAAGGTTGGGGTGGCAATAGCTACATCCGGCCCTGGGGCTACGAACTTGGTTACAGGGCTGGCAGATGCGCAAATAGATTCTACGCCAATAGTCTGCATCACAGGACAAGTACCTAGACATTTATTAGGTTCTGATGCGTTTCAAGAAACCGACATAGTTGGGATTTCAACTCCAGTGACCAAGTGGAATTACCAAATCACTAAAGCTTCTGAAATTCCAGAAATTTTCGCGAAAGCATTTTATATCGCTAAAGCAGGAAGGCCCGGCCCTGTACTGATTGATATCACGAAGAACGCCCAATTCGATGAAGTAGAGTTCGAATATCACAAGTGCACCGCGGTACGCAGTTATCAAGCCGTACCCGAGCCAGAACCAAGTGCCATCGAAGCCGCTGCGGCACTCATTAATGCTGCAAAACGTCCCTACATCGTGTATGGACAAGGGGTAATACTTGGCGAGGCCGAAGAACAACTTAAAGCGCTAGTAGAGAAATCAGGAATTCCGGCGGCATGGACCATTTTGGGGCTTTCCGCGAGGGATACCGCCCATCCTTTAAACGTGTGTATGGTCGGAATGCATGGAAACTATGGACCTAATGTATTAACCAATGAGTGTGATGTACTCATAGCCATTGGTATGCGCTTTGACGACAGGGTAACGGGTAGTTTGGACACCTATGCCAAACAAGCGAAAGTCATCCACTTTGAAATAGACCCTGCGGAAATCAATAAAAATGTTAAGGCTGATGTTGCCGTTTTGGGAGATGCCAAGAAAACTTTGGAACAAATTCTTCCACTAATTAATGAAAATGAGCATCACGAATGGCGAAAAGAGTTTGACCGTAAATATGATATCGAATACAAAAAAGTAATTGATAAAGATTTGAATCCTACCAAACCCGGACTCACTATGGGTGAGGTGATTCAGGAAATCAATAAGGCCACGAAGGATAACGCGGTAATCGTAACTGACGTGGGCCAACACCAAATGATTGCCTGTAGGTATGCGCGATTCAGTGAAACCAAAAGCAATATTACCTCAGGAGGGCTCGGAACCATGGGCTTTGCCTTGCCAGCTGCAATTGGAGCTAAAATGGGTGCCATGGACCGTGAGGTAGTCGCTATCATAGGGGATGGTGGATATCAAATGACCATTCAAGAACTGGGAATCATGCAACAACATCAAGTCCCGGTTAAAGTGGTGGTGTTGAACAATGACCATTTGGGAATGGTAAGACAGTGGCAAGAGCTTTTCTTTGATAGTCGCTATGCCTCCACGGTGATGGTGAACCCCGATTTTGTAAAAATTGCTGAAGGATACCATATAACAGCTAAAAGAGTAAGTCAACGGGAGGAGTTGGAACAAGCTGTTTCGGATATGATAGCCTCTAACAAACCTTACTTCCTTGAGGTAAAAGTGGAAAAAGAGGATAATGTTTTTCCGATGATTCCTTCTGGAGCTTCTGTTTCCGAAATTCGATTGGAATAGTATGAACACTCTTTCCAAAGCACGAACGCCCAAATATTTTAGGGAGTTACAAGATTTAACCCAAGAACTTGGATTTTCCATGTCTTCCGATATGGGCATACAATTCCTTTTACAAAGTCTTTGCGCTTCAAAACCAAATGGTATTTTTTTGGAGTTAGGTACTGGTACTGGACTTTCACTGGTACATATGCTCCACGGGATGGATAGGGAATCCAGGGTAATTAGTTTAGACAATGACCCAAAATTGATTGAAAGCGTAAGACAGACCCTTGACCAAGAAACACGATTGGAGTTACTCTGTGTAGATGGCGATAGGTGGATTGAGGAGTATCAAGGGGAAGGCTTTGATTTGATTTTTGCGGATGCTTGGCCAGGAAAATACAGTCAATTGGACAAAACCCTGCAAATGGTGAAAAAGGGAGGGTTTTACATCATTGATGATTTGCTTCCACAGCCTAATTGGCCAGAAGGGCATCAAGCAAAGGCTGAGGCACTAATAACCGAACTGGAAACAAGAACCGATTTCGCAATTACAACCATGGAATGGTCGACAGGAATCCTAATAGCGACCAAAATAAATTGAGTATGGAGAATAAGTGGTATACCATATCCGTGTATTCTGAAAACAGTGTAGGTCTATTGAACCGCATCTCTGGAATATTTTTAAAGCGACACATTAATATAGAAAGCCTAAATGTTTCTAAGTCAGAAATCGAGAATGTTTCAAAGTTTACAATTGTCGTTTTTACAACCGAGGACTGGACACGAAAAATTGTAGCTCAGATTGAGAAACAAATCGAGGTAATCAAAGCGTTTTATCACACTGACGAAGAAACGATTTACCAGGAATCTGCCTTGTTCAAGGTTGCTTCCGATTTGTTATTCGATGAACGACAAATCCAAAACATTATAAAAGAGAGTAATTCTCAAATTGTAACCGTTTCCCGGGACTTTTTTGTTCTGGCCAAGACCGGTCGCCGTCATGAAATAGATGAAATGCATGATGCTCTTGAACCATTCGGTATTATGCAATTCGTTCGCTCGGGTAGAATAGCGGTGACCAAGGCTACCATGCCCATCACAAACATATTATCAGAATTTCAAAATCAATAAATACAAAATACAACACTTCAAATGGCAAATTACTTCAATACCTTATCCTTAAGAGACCAACTAGCACAGTTAGGGAAATGTCGATTTATGGATGCCCATGAGTTTTCGGATGGCGTTGATGCGCTAAAAGGAAAGAAACTCATTATCGTGGGTTGTGGTGCCCTAGGATTGAACCAAGGGTTGATCATGCGGGATTCTGGATTGGATATCGCCTATGCGTTGCGACCTGCCGCAATCGCGGAAAAGCGTCAATCCTATTTGAACGCCACGGAGAATAATTTTACCGCTGGTACTTACGAGGAATTGATTCCTTCCGCAGACTTGGTCATTAACCTAACTCCAGACAAGCAACATTCGAATGTTGTAGGAGCTGTAATGCCTTTGATGAAGAAGGGAAGCACGCTTTCGTATTCTCATGGATTCAATATTGTTGAGGAAGGTATGCAGGTAAGAGAAGACCTAACGGTGATTATGGTAGCACCAAAAAGCCCTGGTTCGGAGGTGCGAGAAGAATATAAAAGAGGTTTCGGTGTCCCAACGTTGATTGCAGTACACCCAGAAAACGACCCTGAGGGTAAAGGCTTGGCACAGGCAAAAGCATATGCTGCTGCTACAGGTGGTCACAAAGCTGGTGTTTTGGAATCTTCTTTTGTAGCGGAGGTGAAGTCGGACTTAATGGGGGAGCAAACCATTTTATGTGGGTTGTTACAGACCGGTTCTATTTTGTGTTTTGATAAGATGCTTGAAAAAGGGATTGAACCTGGCTTTGCATCAAAATTGGTGCAATACGGGTGGGAAACCATTACAGAAGGACTCAAACATGGAGGAATAACCAACATGATGGACCGTCTTTCCAATCCAGCCAAAATCAAAGCTTTTGAGTTGGCGGAAGAGTTAAAAGTGATTATGCGACCCTTGTTCCAAAAGCATATGGACGACATCATGAGCGGCCATTTTTCAACGACTATGATGGAAGATTGGGCGAATGGGGATAAAAATTTACTGGATTGGCGTTCAGCTACAGCGGAAACTGCTTTTGAGAAAACCCCAGCAGGTTCCGATAGTATTTCAGAGCAAGACTACTATGACCATGGTGTCCTTATGGTAGCCTTTGTAAAATCAGGAGTTGAGTTGGCTTTTGAAACCATGACGGAATCCGGAATCATTGGAGAATCCGCTTACTATGAATCCTTACATGAGACCCCTTTGATTGCCAATACCATAGCGCGTAAAAAGCTTTTTGAAATGAATCGTGTGATTTCTGATACTGCCGAATATGGTTGTTACTTGTTTGACCACGCTTGTAAACCGTTGCTGACAGATTTTATGGTAGATGTAGATACCGATGTCGTGGGTAAAATTTATGGAGAGGGCAGTGATACCGGCGTTGACAATTTTAAGTTGATTGCGGTGAACAAAGCGATTCGAGAACATCCGGTAGAAGTCGTTGGTGCAAGATTAAGAGCTTCCATGACGGCAATGAAGCCTATTGTCTAGGTTTTGGTGATAGCATCTTATCGGTATTTCGACGAAAAGAACAAGGCATAAACTTAAATAGAACATAGCTATATGTTGGATTTTGGAACTTGTCGTTTTAACGCAATTCATTATTTGTTTAACGATTATACATAAATGCTAAACAAAATTAGTAACTTACTCTGAAATCACTGACAATGAAAAGTTTACCTTCAATACCTGAAAACCTGCAGATTAAGCAACCCATTCACTTGAGACACTATTTGGTCAATGGTGAAATGAAAGATTGGGAAGGAGAGACATCGGAGGTATTTTCTACCATATCTTCAACTAAAGAATATCAAAAAACCATTTTAGGCAGTATTCCAACCAACCAAGAGCCTGAGGCTATGGAGGCTTTGGATGCTGCAACCAAGGCTTGGGACCAAGGCAAAGGCTTGTGGCCAACGATGAAGGTTAAGGACCGTATTGAATGTATGGAGTCTTTCGTTCAAAAAATGGAAGAAAAACGGGAGGAGGTAGTGAAATTATTGATGTGGGAAATTGGGAAATCCCAACCGGATTCCTATAAGGAATTTGACCGAACTGTATCGTACATATACGATACGATTGAGGCGTATAAAGAGCTAGACCGTAACTCTGCCAAGTTTGAAAAGTATCAAGGGGTGTATGCACATAATCGTAGAGGTCCTTAGGGAATAGTGTTATGCCTGGGGCCTTACAATTTCCCTTTGAACGAAACCTTTACGCTTCTGATTCCGGCTTTGATAATGGGGAATACTACAATTTTCAAACCCGCGAAACATGGGGTTTTGCTCATTGCACCACTTTTGGAAGCCTTTCAAAGCAGTTTTCCCAAAGGAGTGGTAAATATCCTTTTTGGTAGGGGAAGAGCCATCGCAGGTCCCATAATGAAAACAGGAAAGGTAGATGTGCTGGCATTGATTGGACACAGTTCTTCAGCTAATGCACTGGTAAACCAACATCCCAAAAGCAACCGGTTACGACAGGTATTGGGATTAGAAGCCAAAAATCCAGCGATTATTTTACCAGATGCAGATTTGGACCTTACGGTGAAGGAATGTATTTCGGGGACGCTATCCTATGATGGGCAGCGTTGCACTGCCTTGAAGATTATTTACGTTCACGAGGATATCAAAAAGGAATTTCTAAAGAAGTTTGCCAAAGCGGTTGATGCGCTGAAGTTTGGAAATCCATGGGACGATGGTATTGATTTAACACCACTTCCAGAACCAGGAAAGCCGGACTACATTCAAGAACTTTTGGATGATGCGCTGGAAAAAGGAGCAAAAATCATGAACAAAAAAGGTGGAGACCGAGTTCCCAACTTTATTTGGCCTTCGATAGTCTATCCTACTACAAAAGACATGAAGGTTTACGAAGACGAGCAGTTCGGTCCAATTATACCCGTAATATCATTTGATGATATCTCACAACCTTTGGATGATATGGCGGCTTCCAACTACGGACAACAAGTGAGCTTGTTTGGGAAAGATGTATATGCCCTGTCGCCTTTGATTGATACCTTGGCAAATTTGGTTTGCCGAGTAAACCTGAATAGTTCTTGCCAGCGTGGTCCAGATGTGTATCCTTTTACGGGGCGAAAAGACTCGGCTCAGTCAACGCTTAGCGTAAATGATGCGCTGCGGTCTTTTTCTATCAGAACCTTTGTCGCCTTTAAGGATACCGAGCTAAACAATGAAACCATCGAACAGCTGATGGAGGCCAAAGTAAGCAACTTTTTGAGTACGGATTATATTCTGTAACCAGTAAGTCCGCCAGCGATTGTCAATGTATCGTCGCTAACCCTTGATATTTCTCTTTGGTATTGATGGCCGCATCCAAACCTGAAAGGTAGTAATCGAAACCACTCTGAAATAGGGTTTTTTCATGAATTGTCTCATACTCAGGTATGGTATGCAAATGGGTTTTGGCCTTTTCCAGCTGATTCGCTAGTAAATACCCAAGGGAAAGATTAGCATGAAGGTACTTGGAGATTTCCGGAGATTCGGTGCGGCTTAGTTTATCCTCACAATAATCAATGGCATCCATAATATCAGGTTGTATATCGGCTAGGGATTTTCTTTTTTTCTTGCTCAGGGCAGACAAAGCGTTGATGTCCTTTTTTAAGAGTTCACATGTCTCATTTAATGCTTCATGACCTTTGTTTTTTATACCAAAAGTCGCTGCATATACGGCAATTGTCTGCCCTAAAAATTGTTCTTTCAATATTTGCCCAGTTTTTTCATAGAAGTAGCGTAAGACCACGGATTCATACTTTTCAAGCTTTCGTTGTAGCTGGGCCTTTTTCTTTTCCGGTTTCTTCTTCAGATTATATTTCAACTTGAATACGGGGTTGAGCATAAACATTCGGATAGGCAGTAAGGTGGATTTTTCTTCCTCATCCACGTAATAGGGAATATTCTCATCCAAAACGACGCTACCTTCTTGCGTGACTACAGTAAGTCTTGCGCGTGAATTGACGTTGCAGATGGCACTTTCCATATCTGAAAAGTCCACATCCAATTGTACGTTCTCGACTTTGTATGTTTCGGTGGTTAGGGTAATGGTAAAGTCCGGATTGTGATGTGTTCTTGCATAAGGTTGCTTTTTCAAAGCGATATAACGGTCCGTCCAAACCCGAAGCGTGTCCTCTTTTGCTTCTTGAATCACTAAATTTTTCTTTCTCGAGTCCATGCTACCCAAGGCAGAATATATACCTACTTCTTCTCCCCAATCCATTGGGTCTAAATCGGTTTTGACCTTTATCTGGTAGGTTTTTAGGTTGGCCTCCAAGGGATTTTTGGGTTGCACGGAATAAGTCCATGCTACTGGGTTTTTGATAGGCTTAATCTTCTTTTGAGCAGCTAAGAGGGTAGGGCTTAAGCCCAAAATAACAGCACATGCTATAATTCGAAAGGGGTGCATACTTTGGTTTTACCCAAATGTATGCACCCCTATCATTATTTTTTCATAGGAATTGACCTATCAAATCATGGAATTGATAGAAACCCCTTTTGAATTGACGTTTGAAAAGTGTCTTTTTATTGCCTAGACATTAGCTGCCAACCAATCTCCAACTTCACTGGTTTTGTGACTTTTTCCGCCATCCGCTAAATCTTCCGTGACGATACCTTCGTCTAGAGACTTATTGACAACTGTGCGAATGGCTTCCGCTTCTTCCTTTAAACCAAAAGCCGTTTCGAACATCTTCGATGCGGATAAAATTGTGGCCAAGGGATTGGCGATGTCTATTCCGGCCGCTTGTGGATATGAACCATGAATAGGCTCAAACAAAGCTGTTTTTTCCCCCAAGGAAGCTGAAGGCATCAATCCCATAGAACCTGAAATAACAGAAGCTTCATCCGTTAGCACGTCGCCAAACAGGTTTTCGGTTATCAAAACGTCATAGGCATTGGGCCATTGAATAAGACGCATGGCCACGGCATCTACAAATTCATAACTTACCTCAACGTCTGGATACTCTGATTCCAGTTTTTGAACGGTTTCACGCCAAAGACGAGAAGTTTCCAAAACGTTGGCTTTATCTACACAACATAGTTTTTTGGAACGTTGTCGCGCCATTTCAAAACCTTTTCGAGCGAGTCTTTCCACCTCAGCACGTGTGTACGTGCAAGTATCGTATGCGGTATTGCCATCATCTTCTCGGCCACGCTTTCCAAAATAGATGCCACCAGTCAATTCCCTAAGAAAAACCAAGTCAGTACCTTCAATTCGCTCGCGTTTCAGCGGTGATTTGTCAATCAATGAAGGAAATGTAAAGGTGGGCCTTACATTGGCAAATAACCCTAGTTTTTGCCGCATCTTTAAAAGTCCTTGTTCGGGCCTAACCTTTGCGGATGGATCGTTGTCAAAACGCGGGTGGCCAATCGCACCAAACAGTACGGCGTCAGCTGCGACGCAAACCTCATGGGTCTCATCAGGATAGGGTTCTCCCACAGCATCGATTGCTGCCGCTCCGGTCAGGGCAGGTGTCCAAGT
>ERZ1740065.828-NODE-828-length-17446-cov-14.491001_pt1 | contig 17446 bp, 12 predicted proteins | sample MGYA00581738_ERZ1740065 | MGnify/ENA primary metagenome ERZ1740065 (study PRJEB43018, sample SAMN04849749) | marine metagenome | isolation source: floating plastic debris | place: Pacific Ocean | collected 2008-09-01 | study: EMG produced TPA metagenomics...
ATGAAGGTACAGGAGCTCATCATGAAGGTATGAGAGCTAATAATGAACACCAACCCTAAGAATGAGGGTGTCATAGCTGATAATGAGGGTGCCATGGCTGATAATGAACATATGAAGGCTAGAATACCTGAATTAATTTAAAAACGGCTCCTCATAGTATAGTATATATACCTGTTGTTTTTAACGGCATATTTTCAGTAATTTTGTGACGTGCAGCTGTAGAAAAACCTGTAGAACAAACTTTCCGCATTCTAAAACCTATGAAGTAGTTCCATATCATTTTCACTGTATCTAGTGAGAGCAAACAAAGTTTCATCTTGAGCTCCACATGTTCAGCAACTTACCCAGTCATCTGAAGGCCTAAAACAGGATCTTTCAGTCGTGAGTTCAGGCTCACACTACTGACGCCTCAGCTGTAGTGAAATGAGCTGCCGTGACTATTAGTTGTCAGCTGGTAGCATTGAATAGATAGATAAAACCATGACTGCACTCATTGATCAGCCCGTAAACCGCAGTCTTGGCCGCTCAATGATCTGTCATGTAGCTGAAAGATGCAACTGCCCTCAGGAGATTGTTGGGTAATTCAAGCAATTTCTGGGTCCGCCACTGTATTTTTTTTTTTTTGAGCCCTCAACAAAGATTAATACAAAATTTGTTCAACTGCCATATACTACAGCTATATTAGCTGGTTTTTTCATTCCCCTGTCGATTTTTGTGTACACTCCCACGTGTTCCCACACGCACTTGCACACTCCCATGCGCACTCTCGCTTACACGCTTGCTCCTGCACAAACTGATACACGAATGTTGACAGGAGAGTGACAAAAGCCCAAAAACCCTATAGATACTGCAACAACAATACATTCAGATACTCAGCCACAGTGCAAGTACCGTCAGCTTCTATTAGTGCCGCTGGCTTGTGCGGCTTGCAGTGAGACAGAATCACACTCATGTCCATTTGAATTCGAGTCGTAGGAAGTTAGTCTACTGAGGTCAGCATCCTCTGCCTAAAGTGCTAACCTTATGTCCGCAGCCACTCATAGAGATGAGACAATGAACCAGTTTCTGCTTGTTTTATTCTGACAAGGAAAAGCGGGACCTCAATCTGGATCAGCTGATCCCGATACAACGCCTTTCCGTCCTAACTTTGTTCACATTTTCCAAGGCTTTGGTTACATCTGTAGCCTGGAGGGCATTGCCAGTCATACTGACAAGCTACAACATGAAGATACATACATTGAAGCTCCTACAGCTTACTGGAGCTGAAACAGTCAAGAATCACTACAATTGCGCCGTTCAAAAATATACTATTATTGCACCCTCGCAGTGAAATAAGCTGGAACTGAAGACATTCTGTTGAGTGGCTATTGATTCCAGGCTAGCAGTTCAAAGTTCATTTCATAGTTGGGAGGAGATTCGGCTGCACTGAATAGTATCCTTGCTTTACATAACATTGCGCTATAAGCATTAGAACAGGAGTGTAAGTTTACATTTCAGGAATATCCACGGAAACTTTATTGCCCCTTGCTGACATATCCAACCCAAATTTGGCTTTAATAGATAGTCCGATATCCAAAAAAAATTAACAGTACCCGTCTGATGTCATATATTTGAGGCATTAGGCTCAGTGCGGACATACCCTCTCAAAGTCATTCATATTTCAGCCACCAAACAGGTTTAACCTTGGAGTAAAGCTCACCTTGAGGAGGTTTAGCATCCTTAACATAGTGCACTTAATGACTCAAACCAAAATCGGAGCTTAGAGTTGATCACTTCTGCGCTTTTTAAATGGTTTGCACAAGGTCAAAATGAGCTCAGAAACAACAGTGTTCCAGGCATGATGGCATTAAAGCTGTTCACTGCTACTGTCCATGTCTGATAGTTGTTCTATTCAACTATTCAGGAAATTGACAATGATTATGAGACAAACCTGTTATACACACTCCATTGGCAGTATCGCATCTCTCACCAGGTGGACATTCCCAGTCGTGGGAGCACGCTGTAAGGTATATATCCACGCTATCATTGGGGCAATCATACTTCATGGACAATGCATACGCCGTAAACTAGTTGAATTGCAAGGGAAAGAGTGAGAGAGACACAACATTTTAGCTACAAGTGTGAGCTTTACCTGTGCCACTGCTGCCAACTGGAAATGTAAAGGTATGTCATTAGACACAAAGCAGGCAGAGTAGTTAACGCATAAATGATAATATATCTGATGTGTATTACTTACCTATGGCAGTTGCCGCAAAGCAGAGTAGAGAAATGGTGAGACTGATGGCACTCTTCATGACAGCACCGGCTTGTCTAAAGTCTGATGATGAAGTGATGCTCGTGTGGAGAAGTGAGACCAGGTTATACGCGTTCATCCTACCGGTACACTGTCTCTACTTGTAGACTGAGACCAAAGCATTACCAGACAGTGACACTGAGAACAGGTGACATGAATGTTCAAAGTGATGCCCATCTAAAACCGGACTATCCATTGGTTGATCTCAAGCTATGCTCCAGATGACAGGTACTTTCCCTATAATCAAGGTCAATATGAAGTAGAGGTAACTGCTTGTTGCTTAGAGCCAAAGCTTATAATGAGCAGCTGGCTGCTTCTAAAAGGCACTTGTAGAGTAATTGGTTATAGCAGAGACAGGCGTACATCTCTACTTCTCACCTTCTTCTAGCTATGTGAGCTGACTTTCAGATGCACCGACTGGCTAAGTACATGGCATAAACGCAATGGAGAAATCTTTGGAAGAATCATTCAGAAGTAATGGCAGCCATATTGCCTGAAACCATAGCAAAAGCTCATCATCTTTAGGTTGAAGGTTCATCATCTCATGAGACAGCAGATTATGTGTTGCATAATGTCACACCATGCTCTAGATTGCTTGAGAGCTCTATGAACTATGCAGCCATGAGGCAGACACAACTCCCTGCAGCCTACAATCACATAATCCTGCCACCTCCTATTGTAACACCACAGCAGCCGAAGAAATAAATATTGTGGGCCCATTGACTAAAGTCATATCTTCGTCTGTGATTGGGAATCAGATTCCAAGTCAGTGCCAGGGGCGGATCCTGGTCAGCAACTTGCAAATTGTTTCTGTCCACTGTATAACGGATAGCTTATTGATGAGAACTGGATTTTTGCGGTGGGTGAAGTTGGTGTTTCTTTTCTATTTACTACTAACTGACAAGAAATTGTTAAGAGAGAACTTTTTACTGAAGCTAGGGCATCGGTCACCTTATCATGAATGCACCCTTGAATGTAATAATGAGGTCGCCAAGCATTGCGATCATTCACATCTTCATCTTCCTCAAACCTGCTTTCTCCCAATGGCCAGCGCACAATCAAGCTATTGGCAATATGGCATCTAGACACGGTTTTGGACATGAGCATAATACTTCCTGCATTGACAACTGTGATTCTCAGAATAACAGGGAGGCGCTAAACTGATGATAACTTTGATCATGATAGATTGAAAGCACATGTGTGCCCTTGAAAATGAACCTACTTAAGCGTTTTGGTGTCAGTGTCTAGACAGAAATGTGGAAGAGAAGAAAACTTTCATCCACCCGTAGAAATGAGGTGACAAACAGTAATTGAATGTCAAGATGAATATCGAGTGATTAGAGCTCAGTCCACAGTCATAACGCTGTGGGAAAGGTTCCATCAGCCTGACCTAAAACGCATGGCTATACCATTGGTAGCAAACCATGTAATCAGAAAGTTAAATCATGCACTCACGGTACCTTTTCACCGCTTGTGTGATAGTATGTTAGCACCGGCACATACCTTTGCAGCTTCGATTTAATATTATAGTTCAATATTATAGTGACTGCATCCATGCCAACCTGGTGCTGTACACAGCTTTCACCAATCGTTAAGAGTATGCCATTCTCCATGCATCAGCGGACTAGACGCGGAGTCAAGATTTTTGTTTTTTTGCCAGCATGACTTTCTTAGCTAATCACAGTTTGTTCTAAGTGCCAAGCACTGATCAGGGTACGGTTTTAGCGGTTTTAGTGATGGTATTGTCTGCTCGGGGAAAAGCGATCGCAATCTATTCAGTGGGTCAAGGAATTGATGTCACTTAGACTGCTACACAGTTCTTGTTCCATTTGCCTGTGGTGTGGCACATCGTGTCAGTGCATAGCAGTCTGTAGCAATGCACTTCCAAGGAGGGTGGCCGGATTCACCGCCGCCGATGATAAAGTCTTTAGTGCTTGTCATGCACCAAAATATCATACAGGAGGTAAAGGCGCTCCTGACCTTTCGAAAGTACAGACTACCTAATAGTGAATTGATGACGATCAAGGTCATCGCGAGGTGGGAGAGAATTCCTTTGCTGGAGTATAGGCAAGAGTTATATTGTCCCAAACTACTATCTAACAAGTCAGATGGACATAAACTTATCGTTTGAGTAGGTTACAAAGGTCGGTCATTGATTTGCTGAAATCGTTGAACAAACCATCAGTTGTCTATTGCTGATCCGCTGGCTTACAAATCATAAAATTCACTGCTTGCCTTGGATTGAAAACTGTACTAGGTGGCAAATCAACTTCATCTTGCACAGCCATAACTCGTTGTACGCAACTGCTCAACATCGTATCAACGCTCTAAGTTGCCTAAAAAGCCTCAACAATAGCACTGTTACATATGATACCCATACAAGGCAGGGAAACCCATATAAGGCAATTATACCCGTATAAGGCAATGGGTGTCACAACATCCGATGAAGAAGTGATGCTCGTCTGGAGAAGTAAGAGCAGGTTATACGCGTTCATCCTACCAGCACACTGTCTCTACTTGTAGACTGAGACCAAAGCATTACCTGACAGTGACACTGAGAACAGGTGTCATGAATGTTCAAAGTGATGCCCATCTAAAACCGGACTATGCATTGGTTGATCTCAGGCTATGCTCCAGATGACTGGTGCACTCTCTATGATCAAGGTCAACATGAAATAGAGGTAACTACTTGCTACTTAGAACCACAGCTTATAATATGCACCTGTCTGCTTCAAAAGGCACTCATGCAGTAAATGGTTACAGCAGAGACAGGTGTTCATGTCTACTTCTCACCTGCTAGCTACGTGTGCTGACCTTGACAATGCAATGGAGCAATCTTAGGAAGAATCATCCAAAAGTAACGGCAGCCATATTGCCTGAGACCATAGGAAAACTTTGACCTGCCATTAGTGCCTTCGCATCTAGTTTGATTGGGTGATATCAGTTTAACTCCCGGGTAAATGTGAATCCACGTGCTCGGCTTTCTTCTAATCGGTAGCCTAGTGCAAGCTCTGGGATAGTGAGTGGGAAAATCGGTGTGAGGTGAACCCTCCGCACTCTCTCTACAGTGGGTAGTGCATTATACGTGTTCTTACCTACATTTAGATGAACTTAATAGATAATATTGGAAAAAAGCTAGGGGGTGTTTGGTCGTCCTTAGCCAATGAGTTATGGGAAATCAAGCCAGAGATTATATGTTCATTAAGCTAGCGAAGATTAAAAAGTTCATACATCTACATGATACAACCAGCACGAATGATAATGAGAGCTGAAGAGTGAAAGCCACTGGTGGGAATGACTCTAGTCAGCAATTGGTTGTCAGAAGACGTAGCAAAAATAGCTGAACTGAAAGCAAAATATAGCACTCTTTCCAAACAACAGTCAACACTAGCAAACTATGCTGTGGACTCTGGGAACTAGGAGCACTGCAGCAGCTATGAGCTTTTGAACTAATTGGCTCCTGTTGAACATTCACAGGTTGACCCCTATCTCTAGTATGAACTACATATCCCATTGTATTGCATCACGCGACAGACCAAGCTGCTCCTTGCATGACTCATGGTACCGTTTCATCACAGTATGCAAATGGGCCTTAAGGATTTTGGTGTCAGTGTCTAGACAAAAGTGTGGAAGAGGGTAAAACTTTCAGCCACCCTTAGAAATGATATCATGAACAGTAATTGAAGGTCAAAGTGAATATCAAGTGAGTAGAGCTGAGTCCGCAGTCATAATGCTGTGGGAAAGGTTCCATCAGCCTGACCTAAAACACATGGCTATACCATTGGTAGCAAACCATGTAATCAGAAGGTTAGATTATGCATTCACAGAACCTTTTCACTGCTTGTGTGATGGTATGTTAGCGCTGGCACATACCCTTGCAACTTTGCTTTAATAGCATAGTTTGTGACTCCGTCCATGCCAGCCTGGTCCTGTGGACAACTTTTATCGGCAGTTAAGAGTTTGCGACTCTCTATCAGCGGACTAGGATGCTCTGACTGCATATGGTGGAGAAAAGGGGAGCTATTACATTCTCTGGTAATCATTCTCTCAGTTCCACAGCTGGTTCTATATAACTGCATGATGCATAACCTGTCATGTATGTCTCACCAGGAAACCTGGAGCTAAAACTTCTTGATCAGTTTGATTTTTCCCTGCAATTGATTGGCTAAACCTTGCTGAGCCTTGCTCAGATATAGCATATTCTTACCAGTAGGATTAGGGGTTCTCAAAAAATTTCAGAGAAAATCAATATTTCAGTGTATCTGGTACTACATGCTCTCATCTATGTTTAGTACAGTCGCAGCGGTCCATGTAAAAATCTGGGGTGACAACAACTTTTCTCTAAATTGGAGTTGTCTTCACAAGGTTAAAATTAAATGTTGCAATAAACGAGATCTGACTATGAAATGGATAGCTTAATACCACTTGCAACTTACTTGCTTTAAGATTTTATGCTTCCAGCCATTAAGGTCTTTTTTTGCAATGCAATTTAGGCAGTAAACATTTGATGCCCATATAAGGCAGTGATACCCGTATAAGGCAATGATACCCATATAAGGGAGTGATATCAAGAACGGATTATGCAGATGCCGCTTGCCATTCTATCTCCACCTTTTCTTCTTAAAATCAGTTCGTTCAGCGTTTCATACTTACTAGCTATATATCTTAGAGGGCTTACCACATAAACGATCAATTCTGTGCATCAGTTTGTTTAAAGTCGAAGAGTTAATGTAGAAAGGGATGCTTCACTTCAACAGCTTGTAATTGCTACCCAGCCCAGTAGGGTTCTTCGAATGAAGCACTGAATATACTAATCAGCCATTCTTACCAGCCTACCTGCAGGTAGTGAAATTCACCAAAAACATCATCCTGGTTGGGAAAACAAATATCATCATCAGGGGCGGATCCAGGATCCAACAACATCCAGGATCCAACAACGGGTGCGCAAAGCTGCTCGCAGTGCAGCCGCAGAGCACCTTCACTGCGCTCAGGTGTGAAGCAAAGCGCCAAAGCCGCTGGGGCGGGTGTGGGAAGGGTGTCTCCTCCTGCAAGGGGGTCTGGTTTTAGCTCTTAGGGGTTTTGGTTTTGGGAATGCTCTGAGAGCTGATCTCACGCAATCTAAGCCAATCCTATATTTATGCATTCATTGATTATTTCTACTTACTCCTTGCCAGCAGCTGTTTCAACCATCACTAAATTAGGGAACTGAGCTACCAACAAACCAGGGCAAGAAACAAGTGTTGTTTAGTCCGTAGTCATCGATGCCGTACCTATTCATCGTGAATTTTGACCAACGACTGGAAAACTCCGTTATAGCTCGATTGCAACACAAAGGAAACAGATCAGAGCCACAAAAATGAGTAGCTAGCGGCTCAAAAATTTGCTCCTAATGGTTAGGTATCCAGTCACCGTCTGAAATTCAAACCCACTGATTCAAACCGATCACTTTTCAAGAATCTGAATGGACGGTTATAAAAGTTTATCGATGTACGCGAAAACTAAATCTAGGATCATGATACTATGGATAGACTTGTCATCTACTCTTCTTTTTCTTGCTGAAAAGGTTGTAAGTAGTATTTTCAACAATAAATGTCAGGTTAAAAATCCGGTAAAAGTACGCTACAGCGTTCTTCATCATGAATATTGGGTAAAGTGAATTTTTATGACCACATGAAGAAGGTGCGTGCCCGTCGTGCATCCCTCTGAATCCACTTCTGATCACATATGCGTCACACATACCCAGCTGGTTACAAGTCTTTTGTTTCTACTTTAAAAGCTGAATGCAGGTCAATTCACGGTAGCATGCATATTGTGTCCCACCCCCTCATCCTCACCGCGTTCTAATGGATGCAGGCCTTAGACACAGGGGAAGACAACTTGAAAATAAAACTTCCCTTGATTGTTGGACGCAGCGTCCAACCACCAGGTAAAATAGACACCTGATGTTTAAATCCTAAAATGTACTGAAATGAGACTAAACCACTGTCATAGTGCCGCCCCTCCATCTACCAGTAATTTGTCTTCCTCATGAAATAATTGGTATGAAATTCCGTAGAAGTGAGAGTAATTTGAATCATCAACAATAAATTTAACATTTATTCGGAAATCGACGGATTTAAATATCACGGAAACCTAAATAGGAATTGAAGCAACAACAATCCTTCGTCCTTCTGACCAGCTAAGAACAAGGAAATCATATTATTCACATGGATTGAGGTATACAGTGAAGGCCCACGAAAGAGGTAGTGAGATACATCAATCGATGAAGTGTCCGAAACCTTCATGGGTGCTATTCTTACAGCAATAGCTGTAGCAACTCGGCTACAAAGTTCTAAAATGCTTCAATCAGATATTGATGGTAAAATGTTAAATGGCAAGTATACAGACAAAAGATTTTTGCAGAAGTCAGTACAAGCTGAAACATGCCGTTTGATAACCCAAAAAACCTTAGGCATAGCAGCACCGGTAGGAGAAACTGGTTGTTGACAGGAAGTTTAGGGCATGCATGTGGGTCGTAGGATTATCCAATTAAAAAGTAAGAATGAATTATTAATCAATAATAATGAAGCTTCACGTTTTCTGAGAAAGAAAACTATACTTACCAACATTGCATCTATAAGACGCAGGGGTGTCATAAAATAATTTTCCCTTGCCGAACTTAGACGCTGCGTCTAACTCCTCCCCCTGTGGAACATACATGCACACAGATGTCCTTGCGTCTAAGACACGCCTCCATTGGATGATGGTAACACGATACGTGCAGTAGCTCAGTTCATCATCAAAATCTGCTGCCAAGTTTCATCAAGCAACCTTATGGAAAAAAATTGCTGCACAACGTCTTGATCAGATCATTGTGTTGATCTTTGTCCTCATATGTAATCTAATGTATGTGTTCATGGCATTATGCATGTGTGTTCAGGCCTTCCGATTGAACGATTTTCCATCAATGGGGTTGTTGTGTAATTTTGCGAGTTGGATGTCAATGATGGCACATTCTTGCCGGCAGCAGCCCAAAAGTTGATTGGACCTGCCCCCAAGATTATCTCACGGTGCAAGGGGGACAACTCCAAAAAATAGATGGCGATTGATGGGAGTGGCACGACCTTGCTGACGAAGATACAAATGGCCAATCAGACTCTCTATCCGCAGTCACATCACAATCCACTAGAGACAACTGCGAGCTGAGGGACAGCTGCAAATAGGGGACACAATTCCAAATTACGTGCTGTGATGCAATGGCAGCATTTCTTGATTACTGCCAAACTGTAAACGACCACCTGGTGTAAAGCGCTGATCAAAAGCCTTACATTATCTGTCAGGCACCAGCACACTTATATGCGGACAAAATGCGGACAGAAACGCCTGAACTAAGTGCTGTCAAAAACAGGCGAGCCTGTTTTAAGTGCGGACAAAACTCGGATATCATAATTCATGATGCATACTGACATGAAAGTAAAAAATGCCCAGATTAGCACTTAAGTCTCTGAGAGAAAATTTTGAACTGAACTGAACCCAAAATTCTGAGAGAGTATCGGGACTGAAATGAATCCTAAAGTCAGGGAATCTGCAAGGGTCTGGAGTTATGTAAGATTGAAAGCGATCTAGTACACGCGCGCCACAATGTGATACGACTATGAGGTATTATAAGCAATCATTGACACTACTTTCTCAAACAAAGGGAACTTTCCTCACTGATAAATAAGGATAAGTTACCATTGTTGGCTGTGGCGGTATGCGATTCCCATGTGAGCTCACTGGAATATTCTAAAAATAGCGGCAGTTACGGTGCACATGCACTCTAGATACAACCCATTGGCTAGTTCAGGATGACATTTTTATGGCAATTCAAAATTATGCTCACACTTGGCTAGTCTTTGGTGCATCGGATGCATGCAGTACAACTATCAGGATAGGAAATTCATTCCTACTGTAGCTGTCAGCTGGTATACCCAGGCATCACCAGCCGCAACAATAATATGCTTCCATACGTTATGAATTGAAATGTGGCCGAACAGTTGCTAATAGGTGATGAAAGTACAACAACATTCTGCCATATGTTATGAAATGGCACCTGGCTGAATGATAGCTTATAGGTGAGTAACATACATTAACACAAAGTTTGTTTGCACTGACAAGATCAACTAAGACACATGTTTATTCACCACAAGAAGTATAGGATGCATAAAGCATGAAGTGAGCTGAACAATGTAGCTGCTGCACTACCAGTTCATGTTCTCATCCAGTATAGTAACAAAAAGACAGAGCCATGGTCGACTAGTGACCTAAAGTAGATATGGTTCAAGGACAACCACTGTAGGTGACTTCCGCTTGGGTGATTTGGAGAACTGGTAGCAGAACAGACACCCAATCTTGCCCGAAGAAAGCAGCAAACTGCTTTGTTCCTCATTCCCTGGCAACAAATTCCACTATCTGATATGCTGGCAACATATTCTAAATTTCCACATCTCAACAAGCACTCGCATACCTCCATAGCAATGGCTGTTGTGGCCAATGACCCAGCATACAAGTAAAAAGGAACCAATAGTAGGAGGCATTCACCTCATGTTAGCCTGGTTGGTAGGAGACTAATATCGCTGTCAGGCCAATAAGAGTAGATTCACTTGTCCAGGATAGCTGAATGTTGCTACCTGACTAGAGCACTTGCTACTAGTATTATTGGCAAATGATTGATAGCAGGCCAGAGTGACACTACTGTAAGCTTTACCATTCAATGAGTCTGAGTGAGCTGAGTTAGTAGTCAGCATTGCATGAGCTAGCAACAGGTATGCGCATGAGGAACAGATATGCGCATGAGGAACTAGTCAGTACAATCAAAACAATCACAGATCCTATGGCAAAACCATGACGCTATGCCTGTTATACAAACAGCAGGGGCAGCAGAAGCGTGTGAGTGTGTTTACAGAGGATTATCTATCAGTGTAACATTTGTTGCCTCAACTGAGAGGATGATAAAGACTACAGCCATATCATCACTTTTACCTTCAAAGTTGTCTCTTCCTCGAAAGGCAGAGGCGAAATTGCATTTGAGCTTCTACATGAAATTAGAAGCTACATTCCTCTGCCAACTATGCTACCTGCTCTGCCATGGTCTAGCAATGCAAGTGCATTGGCCTGCTAGCAAATGGAACTGTCAGTAGAAAAAGAATCTCCGGCAAAGATAGGACGAGCTGAAAACTAGACAAAGACAAAATGCTCATATGTAGGTACAGCCGCAACCACATGCTATGAAAAAAGGTTAAGCAGCATCAAGTACACATAGGGAGAACAGATTAGCAAAATGATGATTCATACTATTGTACCACTGATATTGTGGTACAGGGTGCTACACTCCTCCGCATGGAGAAATGGCAATGTCATCTTTCTTCACATTCACTTGTTGCTTGGTGTTTATTTTGCCTGTAGAAACCAAGCGTGAAGACTGTAGCAACATTGGACAATAATATTACGAGTTAATAGCGCACAGGGGCTGTTTATGGGCAGTAAAAAAAACACAGAATAATTAGTAACCCAAGTTTGATAGCTAATACAAAATTTCTTCACTAGGAAAAACCCTTAGGTACAACTTACTGGACAAGTTGGATATCCAATGCAAGTTTTGGAACAATTTGGAGTTGTCCCTTACACTCCCAGCCACATCAGTCATGAGATCTACAAACTCCACGTCAATAGAATCATCTCCTCCATGGTCTATGTTGAGGAGATCTGGAGTTAGCATACTGCTCGTCTGACATTGGCTATTTGTAGATATGCCTGGGTAGTCTCCTTCTTTACTCTCATCGTCTTCAAGGTTGCTTTCCGATGGCTTTAGATGGTGGCAGTATCGCTTTGAGCTCAATATTTCTATTGATTCTGGAGTTGCCTTCCGTTTTCTACTGCCAGAGGTCAGAGCAGCTAATCCGATTCCGTCGCGCCACTTCTGATGCAGCTGTTGCCTCAGCTCTCTGAACCATAGCCCCCTATTAGACCTAGAAGCTTTTGGTAATCACAACAGGAACAGAAATATAGAGTAGTTTTCAGGTCTCTGCAGCCAATTAAGATAAGAGACATCAGCAAATACAGCCCATTGGATAAAGATTAGGGTTTGCTCCAATATTCACACAAATATAGACAGCAGCAAGTTTACGCAGCATGAATGTAAGGTTGGGAAGCAAAGTTAACCCAATTTGGTTTCATTTGTCACCGTGCCAACCCAAATTAAACTCTCTGAATCAGAGTACTGAATCGTCGGTTGCAGGGAAATAGTCCTCCTAGAATGTATATACATCAAACAGTCAAAGGTTAGGCAAGTAGAAATTATGTTTCACCTCTTCTGAGCCAGTGTTGAAAACACAAGCATGTAGTTCTTAGGCAGATTGATGACAACCGAGTTGTCACTGTTGGCTTTCTCCCTGTGAACTATGTTAGTTCTGATGCCAGCATATCGAGGGTCTTGCATATTAAACACTTCACCATTCTGCTGAACATCTCCAGCGCTGGTATGGCTAGTGCTTCTGCCCCTCCCTCGGCAGTACTGAAGTAAGACGACCTGCGACATGGGGTATGAGGAACTGATCAGCAACAATGGGAGGACTCATAAACATCGCAGATATGTATCATGTTGTTAGAGTCGTATTAAAGTCATTGAAGAGTACCTTTGGTTGCTTTATGTTGTTGTTGTTCGCGGCATCCACGATCTCCTTCAGCCTGATTTTTCGATCTTTAAAAGCAATCTCATCATTGCCGTAGCCGTGTGACATTACGGCCAGAACAATGAACGGTGCAGCTTCATTAGCCAGTGAGAAATCTTCTATCAATCTCAGGACTTCATCAGCTCCTTTATCAATGGCGGCACCGTGTGACATCTAAAAGTACCAAGAAAAGTTTCAGATCTAGTGTTTGGTGATCAGCGTGTCTCAATATTGGTCCTCACTTTTAACTTCAACTGAGTCAACATGGTATACTGGATGTTCTCCAGCTCTTCTTCCCACCCAAGTCTCTTACCACTGTTCAGAAGCACACCATGGAACTCAATCGGCGTACCTGCTGGCAGCTGGCTATTGCACACCACCATACCGGCACCTGGTTCATTACGGACGACCATCTTCAGAGGTGTCTGAGCAGCAGATTGTTTTACCCAGACCTGCAGTCTGCGGCCCAGTGTGCTCGAGATGGGCTGAGACTTGATGACTGCAGGATGAGATTCCACAGTCTGGACAATGTCGTCCAAGATGAACTGTACAGGCAGATGAATCTTTCGGACAAATAGCTGCTTTATTTCTTTGCTGAAAGAAGACATGGCTGTCAATCACACTATTTATGGTTCACGGGTGGTTATATAGTACCTCAGGTCTTCGGTAGTTACTATTGTCCACAGATAGAAGTTGGTCGGCAGGGACAGGATCTGCTCACTGATGCGCAAGTTCTCTGCTGAATCCTCTCTAGAACTAATCAGCTGGAGAATCAAGATCTGTAATACACAAAGCTCTAATTTTCAAGATAAGATTTTAGCATATCACATTACGTTTCAATGCTTCATATGCAAGAAAGTAACCAGAAACTGGAACTACTGCTACAAATCTTTGGTTCGCACTGCGAACTCATAAGCTACAGGTTAACTTATGGATTGACACACCAATGTAATGATGAATTTACTTAGAGCCCTTGGCTTTTGTCATTCTCCTGTAAATATTTGTGCATCAGCACGTGCGGGAGGAGCAAGAGTGAGCAAGAGTGAGCGCGAAAATTGACAGGGGAATGACAAACACCGAGCCCTTTGTTCCATAGCATGCAATATGTCGGAGAGTGCAGTTCAACTGATACAGAGTGGCCACAGCCTTCAGGTTATGCTTGCAGAACGCTTTACAATGAATGCAAAGAAAAAATCTATTAACTCACCTTTGGCTTCCCGTAGGCATTCTGCTGATTGGCTTTGTCAGCCAGAGTCTGCACTAAAGTGGAGATACTCGAATCAAATGGCTTCAGATTGAACCTGATCAGCAACATGTAGAAGGAACCAAAGTCTCCAAATTCCTTCAGATGCTGTTCCACGCTCAGATCCTTGTAATCGACTGAGTTCTAAAGTCATAGACCACTCAAGTAATTCATCACTGCAACTGTACTGAAATGAAATCAGATTTTAATTTTCAGCAGCTTACCTTAAGAGCAGAGAAGCCTGACCAGGTGATTTCCTCCAGATGGGCCTGACTCATCATCAGCTCATGGTTCATCTGACATTGCGTAAGAACTCCAGGGCTGCTGAATGAAAACTCGTTGATCAACATATGCAGTAACTTAATTGTTTCCTGAGAGGGTCCCACAGGGAGGTCAGAGAACTTCAGGTAGAAGTCATGATGTCTACCGTGATATTCCCTCATTGGCAACATAGCCAAGTCTTTGGGTGTCTTTCCTCGGTCATTTTCCAGCGACAGGAGTTTCCTCCTCTTCTGGAGTGGCTGCCGTCTCATGATCTCTGCTATGGTACCCACCAGCTGGTGTATTACTAAATAGTGGAACACCGTCTCACCGCGAATGCTCCTTTCCTCAATGGCATCCTCTAGCATGTCAACATCAATGAGAAGCTCAACTATCTTCATCGTGGCTTCTTCGTTTCCACCATGACCAGCACTGAGCAGCAAGTGATAGCCCCACAATGACTCTTTGGTAGTGAGCAGCTGGCCAACTGTGTCTCCATTGCAATGTCCAAGTATGGCCATCACAATGGAATAATCCCCTTGGATCGCTTTCCAATGAATGGCAGTCTGATTGAAGTGCTGGTCAGTTTTTAGTATTAGCTGTTGCCGGCGTTGTGGGGAGGTAGATTCCAGAAAGAGGCGAGCCATCTCTTCGGACTGTACCCAATGCAATGGTGTCTTTCCATCCCTATCACAGTACTCCAGCAGCTGATCTCTTTCCTTCTGCTCAGCCAGTTTTCCCAGGATGGAGCAAGCGACATCGACGTTATCCCTCCACGCGACTCTATGAAGGACAGTCCAGCCTCTGGCATCTTTTAGCTTGAAGAGGTCAAAGTAGTCTTCCTCACAGATGTACTTTGTGATCTCATCGAGTTGACGTGTATTTGTCACGTGGTGTACCATGGTAAGATCACTCGACTGACAAACTGTATGAGATCACTGCTTCATAAGAGTAATTTGCACTGCAAATGAGCAAAAATGGAATATATCGTATTCCTAGGAAATTTTACATGTATACTGACAGCATGAAAAGGCTTTGAATGGATAAAAACAATAGAAAACCGATGAACATTTTCAAACCGACAATGAGCTGAGTATCACCGCCCTACAAGGTAATCCTGCAGGTCCTAGTGAAACTGCTGCTGGTGAATCTAACTTACCACCAGTAAATGTACGGGTCAGGAGAGTTCACATACTGAGTTGGTGGCTCATTAGGACAGGACAAAACTACTGGAACTTATCAATAGAGCTCTGGAAAGTACATGATACACGTGTTGTAAGAGCACCTCTTTGCGTATACGGGTGCATATATGGCATGTGTTATCTGGAATTTCATCATTTGCAACACTTGATAAGCTATACAGACAAATAGTACCCTATGTAATGCAATGTCGAACCCAATAACTGACTATAATGAATCAAGCCCTAACACTAATGGACCATATAGTGCTGGTTCAGTATGAGAATGAAACTAAAGTCTTGAAGTGCTAGTTTGACCGGCCCAAACCAGTGTTAAACACACCATTACACTTGGTGTCTTTCCATCACTAGACTGGATTCGGTGTAGAGGCAATACCGTGTTTCACAGCTGCTTAGTTGTGTCTGACACAATTCACTGGATCCATCTGAAATTCGTGCTCAAAGTATTGGACAGATTTCAGTCCCTCCAAATCACTTCATCAGATTTCATGGCCTCGATGTTTCCTCTTCTCATTTCATGTATAGCACAGTGGGCAGCAGAAAGTCCTGTTTTACTACGTAAAATTGGTTGCAAGCATAAACCAAATGGAGCAGATTTCAACCAAACAGCAGAACTATACAATCCCCTATTCCCACTATAGCCATTGCTTGCCCATAGATCGAGCATGGTGTCAACAAGGATGGCCACTAGCCAACTGTAATCAGCTGAAATTCGGATCAAACTGCTTAGATATCATTGAACTGAATTGCGGATGTCAACGGCAACAAAAAGTTATAACATCTATCAGTCTTCTTAACCTGATTCCACTATTCAACGTAAAGCAGAATGTCAAGCGTCCTTGACACCTAATTGACCCCATCTGTCTTAGATGAATGTTTGAAGATACTAGTAGTCCTGAGTACCTGTGTAGTAGTAGCAGCGTAAAGCGATGTGAGATAATGGTAATAGGGAACAGTTACCCGCTAACAGTTGCCAGTCTGGATAGTAGGTGACAATCTCTGCTGTCTGATCCGTTATAGGAGATCATAGCGTCATGGTTAGCTCACCACTGCACCGTCCCCTGACACTGTTCATAGCTCTGGCAAGCGATCACGTGACTCTATTGTATTGGTACAAGTATACATTAGTCAATATATTACTGATGGTTACTGGGACTCGAGTTTGAGATAGTGAAAAAACAATGATAAGGGGAATTTGGGAAAACATTGGTGCTACTAACCCTTTGTAAACAGCATGGGTCATCCTCATGCAGCACACACGCTCCTGCAGAGGGTGATCGCCGTAATCGACTCAACGCAGCTTTGCCATCGTGTGGGACAACTTGAAGAAGGCTTTTGTTGCCAGAAATCCAGTCTATGCACACCTTCTGCTCTTTCTATGCTCCAGCCATTGACTTAGCTCTCATGTATTCATGACCTCAATTGAAAAGAATTCTATTGCTTTCAACATGATATTTATTCCCAGCGGAGCTACTGAAGGTTGAATGCTCAGTATTAGTGATTCATTCCAACCAGTCTACAGCAAACAGCTACGAACTCGGTAGTACAATCCAAGGGCGTATCTAGGATTTAGGTAAATGGGTGTTTCCAACCCATAGGCCGTGGTCCAGGGGCAACGCCGGCGGGGGTTAGGGGGCAGCGCACCCGGAAAATATTTTGATTGGTACTTAGAAAACCATAAGATTAAGCTGCTTTTGCTCAGAATACGAGAGACATTCTACAATGAAACACAAAGGGGGGAGGGACGGAGAGAGGGACGGAG
>ERZ1740065.829-NODE-829-length-17445-cov-12.538758_pt1 | contig 17445 bp, 13 predicted proteins | sample MGYA00581738_ERZ1740065 | MGnify/ENA primary metagenome ERZ1740065 (study PRJEB43018, sample SAMN04849749) | marine metagenome | isolation source: floating plastic debris | place: Pacific Ocean | collected 2008-09-01 | study: EMG produced TPA metagenomics...
CCTCTCCTTTCTCTTCCGGCTGCCCGCCGTCTCTTCTCTTTCTCTTTTTTCTCGGCGTTTTTTTTGCCTTAAAAGAGGGAGAGAGGGGAGGAGACATGGCATGACTATTTTAGATAATTGCGGAAAGCCAGTGCTACATTTGCTCATTGGTTGTTGGGTTGTATGCGTTTGTGACTTGTGACTTGCAGTATAGCTTTCCTCTTAGTATCTGGTGCTTTTATATTTGTCCAAGTTTCCATGACAACACGATCACTCGTAATCTGGTATGACAAGACTGGCTGTTTCTGTACAAGTTTTAACTACCATTTCAAGACTGGTTGAACGGGTAAATGTTTGAGAAAGAGAGGACAACCCTCATGAAGGTCTTACGTACATCTGAATGCCATAATGGATCAGGGTCGTTGTAATGCATACGACAGTGTGTTGTCTGCATAAGATTGATGAACCATGGGATCTGCCATGGGATCTGTCAATATCGAGGCTATCATCGTTGGAACTGAGATGACGTTTGACATGTGTGGGCAGGAATGAAGATGTAGGTTTCATCAATTGCTAATTGCTAATCATCAATTGGTATTTTCTCATAAGTTCATTTCCCTCCCTTCTCGAAGGTAGGTACTTTCAACTGAGCAGGGTCCCCAAGTTTGCATACTTGGCCAAATTGAAAGATGCCACCAATAAATAAGCAAATGTTGCACTGGCTCTCCATAGGTGATAGAAGAGAACCAACAATTGACCTGTTATGCTGTCTAGATCTGACAGAACCCAATAGAGCAAACGTTTTTAAATTGGGTGTATTGCCTTTGTCACATTTAGGTAAGGATCCATACATCGGAAACACATTTTTTCTTTTGGAAAATCGCTTTTGAACTTACAAAACTTGATATCCCCTTACTATGGTCCTCCAGACAACAGTCAATATCATCAGATGGTTCTGGCTGATATTAGTGTGTGGAATTGTATAGGACACCAAAGTATTATCCATTGTTGACAAACACTTTTTTGTCACAGCAGGAAAATATTTTACTGAAAGTAGGATAATAGGTCTAAAGTAGGCCCATTGCCAGATTTGTGAGGTTTGTTCGACTTTGCCAGACAGAACAACTGTGTGTAATTATAGAACAGCAGCTGAGGGACAGATTACAGTAAAAGTACCATTGTTCAGGCAAGTTTACAAAAGTTTAACTTTCCACGAGTAGGACAAAGGGACAAATATGACATTTCAGGTTTAACCAGGCTGGGGAAGCTTGATATCAAAGATGGATGTTCAAATATTATAAAAGTGATACTTGTGAGACAAGACAAAACAGAGAAGCTCCTAAGTATTGGCCGATGGTATGGGGGCGAGGCGCAGGGGGAGAGAGGCGCAGGGGGAGAGAGGCGCAGGGGGAGAGAGGCACGGAAGGAGAGGGGAGGGGAGGGTAGTAGCTAGCTATGGGCATATTTGGATCGCAGATTTCGCCTCCGGCGTTTGGGATACTAAATATACTAAATATACGCATGGATTTGGTAGCCTTGATTTAGCTAGCCGGCTTAAATCGACAGCGAAAAGTGAGGGGATTTTGAAATCGACGCACCTCCCTATTTGCTCTTGATTTTGCTTGCTGTTACTGTTACATCATCACATGAACTAACTGATACGAAAGGTAACTGCTTTTTCGGTGTCTGTGTATCAACACTGTATTCAGAAACTATCAACCATGAAAATACTGAATTATGAAATCTACTAGTCAAAGCTTTTTTGAATTTATTGAAGTTATCCAACTTTACCAAAAAATAAATAGCAGTGATCTGTAATCCACACCATTTTGTAGTCAAAATAGTTAGAAATCACATATTTTGACTACAGTGTGTTGACATTGATGCACTATGTGATGTGACCTTGACCTTACTACCTGACTAGAGAGCTGTCTTCCATTTTTCTTACTGCACTAATCGATGAGCGGAGCCCAAATCCACGCTTCTCGATTTAGCAAGCCTGTTAAATCGGCGGCCTCCATTACCTATTCTAAAACGCCCTATGACTATGACCCACTGAAAATCAACTGGAGATGTGATTACATTACAAACCAGCCACTTGTGTGTCGGATAGAAACCAAAAATTACTATCAGCAGGCCACATGTTACCACCCTATGCTGGACATTGACAGCAGCAGCCAGCATCTGTATACAGAGTCTGATAGGAATAGCCACAGGACCGGCAGGTAACCAACAGACTCCCAGTATAGAGATAAGACAGTTATAGCATGGGGGAGAATGTTTGGATCTAAGGGATGGAACACTAGAATGTTAAGGCTCTGACAGGCACGATTACACCAGGAAATTGGTGACACACTAATTAACAATAAGCTGAGCAATTACATAAATTGAGGAGTAGCAGACAATGAAAAAACTAATTACCGCTGGGACAGGACGTCAGCAAGCAATTCTCGATTGTATTTAGAGCCCTGGTTATCTCTTGCACTGACACCTGGTCCAGTGTATGACCGTCCTTCATTCGTGGCAACATGTCCCATATGGCCTGAGCGTCAAAATCTTTCATCTGACAAGAAAGACTTGGTATTAGGGATATAGTATTGCAAGTCATAACAATGTCCTAATAAGTTGTAACAATGAAAACACGTGAGAGCCCTACACCACCATCTGAACAACGGGAGAGAGAAAAGTGAGATAGAGAACAGAGTGTCCGAGAGAGTCGAATCATGCAGCAATATTGGATGCAGGTGACAGTAGAGAGAGGTAGGAACAAAGCGGGCAGCAGAGAGCACCTCTGACTCCAGTAGACTTGCTTGTTCTTCAAACAGGCCATCTGACTGGCTGACATGAAGCTTAGACACTTCATCAACAGTCTATGAGTGGTAAACATACAGTAGTTGCACAGAATGAGTCATAATTTTCTAATCTCAGGCCTAGGGAATATCATACCGTATTGAGAGAACGTATGTAAGTCTTGCACTTTGCCTCACAGCTTTCTAGCTGAGGTTTGAGGCTATCGTAGTGAGCTATTATCTGAGCTGTTAGCTCACGTTTGCGCTTTACCACAGCCAGCTTGAGGGGCTCAAAAGCTGCGCTCATCACCTCTATATCTGTCCGCTTCCTAAAAGAAAGGAGGAGAGAAATCAACAGACATCAAGAGAAGTCTACATTGAAATCAGCAGAGCTGCACCAGAAGTCTTGGTCAAGAGCTTATAACTTACTGGTTTTCCAGATCATTGAAACAGCCTTTCAGATCTCCCAGGCATGTCTCGACTCGTTTCTTATTTCTGAGCAAAGAGGTTTGATCAATCATCAAGCTCACAGATTCAGTCACACCATGTTATGCTGATACTTACGTTTCCACTAAATCTTTCGCCTTCTTATCCAGCTCTTGCTTTAGTCTCTGAATAAAACAAGATCAGTTGATCACTTACTCAGTTCTAACCACACTGGTTAGGGATGAACACGGCATACAGGGCAGACGCAGGAGGATAAAAAATCTTACTTTGTTCAGCAGTGACTCTACAACATGACTCAGCTTCATAGGCCCAAAATGGGCTCTGTCGTAACACTTTTGACACAAGTTCACTGGAGTACCACCTGCACGAAAGAAAAGTTTGTAGGACGGCACGTAGAGATTAAAAGCAGCCGTTCAGACGAGTTTGGCAGATAACTCACCTGGGTCACAGCTGAAACAGACCCTTGTTGCAGAAGTAGGATGATCTACACACCCATCACAGTTAAAAGTAACCATTTTACACCACTGAAATACAATTAATGGTGGAAAGCTGGAACCTACGACCACAGAAAAATCAACGGACACGCTTTCTGTCGGTGAAGAAGAATCTTTCGTATGGCTTATTGTGCGCGTTATGATCACGAGGGACATAGCTATCGACCAATCCGCTTGCGGAGCGATAATGATGAGCAGACAACTACCATGCTATTGTTGAGTAGTCGGTAGTCACCAGAAGATGGCTGACGTGACATCACACTACTACCGTATGGAAATGAATGTACAGCCATTGTAGTTGCAGCAGACTGCTCTCTTACGCTTTTCGAGTCTCCCGTATTTCCTGAGGCCCTTCTTCAGTATTTTAGCTACCAAAATTTGGGACTAAAATTACTGTTATTGGTTTCCCTCCTGTGGCTTATTGCTATTGGTTAGATATTGAGTACTCAAACTCAAGTATGGCAGAACGTTGGCTGTAACCGTATGGGGTAGGTAGGTGCTGCTCAAAGTCAAAAGCTCATAGCTGTATGGTAGCAGTATAGCTGCATCGGTACGAGCATCTACTGAGAGTTGTACCAACCCTGACATTCCATCATATGAGCTACCATCACTGCTAATCCAGTGAAATCCTCTGTAACCAGGGGAGGGGAGGGGGTTCCATCTCATAATAACAGGTGTGGCCAGTAATCAAGGCTATTATTGGTGCAGTGTAAAAATATGATGGTTATAGAAACTCAATGACAACACCAGTTGAGTAGAGTATAAAGAGAACACAAGACTTGGAAAAAACTTTCTGGTCAATTTTACACATAACTTCACATTAAAGCATAAAAAAGAGAGCTGTTTTATGAGCCTTTTGAGGAGCTGCTTGGTTAGATAAATGTAAAGTGCAGGGATGAGTTGTTAGACGAAGTGCTAGTGGAGGCGGTCAATCGAAATCTCTGTTACGGCAGACGCAGGGAGCGATGAGGGTCCACAGGTATATGAAGGCACACGCCCAACTAGAAGAGATCTTCACCCACATGGCTGGCTGGCTCGTAGTCAGCGTAATCACACCTTGTGAAGTATCAGGCCTGCAAGAACAAGAAAGTAGAGGTAGGGATTGTCGGTACACATAAGCCTCCGATAGAGATGTCTTATACACAGTGAATACCGCTGAATCTGAATCCTCATCAGTATTATTCTACAGTTTCCATTCTATCCAGCACGTTAACAATTCATTCTATTTTTGTCACTGTCCATATAGTAAATCGAATACGTCTATCATCCTTGCTACTGTACTTGTTTACAACTAGGTTCTACTCAGCATTCATAACTATTTTCTCAGCAATGTTATCCAAAAACTGACACCCTATGGTAACTCTACAACAATTCAGAGTGATTGAAAAATATAGCCAAAAAAACAAGAGAAGATGAGTTGTTTTGGCTATTTTTCAATCACTCAGAGTGGATTAGACTGTGATTACAGTTTGTTGACTGTATGCTGTGTTTCTGTCACGGAGTCTGGCTCCACCAACCCATCAGGTTGTCAGGCCAGTCAGTAAACTATGTTGCTCCATCGGTCAGCTGGCGCTGGCTGGCTGGTGGGCTGGCTGGTGGGCTGGCTGGCTGGCTTAGGCTTGGTGCTCTATGCATGCGCTATGCTTGAATTTTTTGACAGTAGCTATCCAGCATTCTAAATGACCAGTGCTAGACCAGCGCTAGGTCTGTCTAGGTTCTTTTGTGAATAACATTAAACAGGAAGATATCTTGGCAGCCGGCACTAAAAGGCCAACAAGGTAATTTTTTGCATAGTCCTTTGTACCTGTTTGTTTCACTTATGCTCACCACAATGTTCCTGAATTATATCTTTTCATTGTCATAAATTGTTTTCAGTTTTACTGATTAATTGGATTGAATACAAAACTACCACCAGAACACACCAAATGATCCAGTACCAAACTATTGCTGGAAGTCGCGCTGCCACAAACAACGAACAGTAAAAATACCAACCAAATATTTCCCTAAGTATTGAACGGAGCCACGATGAGTGTACCTAGGGAGAGCCCTGCTGCGATCTATACGTAGGTTGTGGACGAGTGGCAATGTCTAAAGGCTCCAATCAACTACAGTTTTTCAAGTAAAAAAGAGTTGCAATAAAAATCACCGTATGACATGAATCTTTGCACTAAAGCTGGCTTCCCATTCCCAGCAACACTAGCGGAGTCAACTGTCACTACACTGCTGTGGCAAACGTCAGAGTCACTGCTACTATCAACTAGCAGGAGTTGGGAGACCCCCTCCCCCTCCAGAATAGTGAGTAGTTGGCAGGGATATAATTGAAAGCTAACTCACTGGTACCAGTTGGTAAGCGTCATCATCACATAGAACGAGGCGAGGACGAACACAAAATGGAAGAACGTATAGCTGTAGGCGACACCATCTTTTTCATTGTCGTACACTTTTTGTCCGCCTCTTTCTTCATCATCACTGCTAGCAGCTGAGTTAAGTGTTGTCTCCTCCTGGTTAGACTGGAGCGTCAGCTTACCCATGTTGCTGTGTGTCGTGTTTCTCAGGCTACAATAGCAATTGATTGAGACGCCAATACCAAGGTGAAATTGATGGATTTGTGACGGAAAGGAACAGACCTGGAGTAAAGGATGGCCAGGAACCAGATGACGAGCGTGATGATACTCATGCTGTCAAACTTCTGACCCCAGGTCACTCCGTCCGACGATATCGGCTGACCATTGAGGTCGTATAGAATGTGCTTCAGAGACGGATTGCATTCTGAAATACAAGTGCCTCACATTACACAAATGGTACAATTTCACCGAGTCTCGAGAGGGGGAGAGATGTGGAAATGGGTTGATATGAGCATTCAATGGCAGATATGTCACGGTAACACACAATGTCATTATTATAAACAAAGCGATCAAAGAATTTTAACCAAGGAGTTTCTCCTTCTGCTTCAAACACATATATAACAACTCTTTGATATCAGTCAATACTCAATGAACCGAAGTAGTTAGCAGTTACTAGTGTTGGAGAGGCAGTGAGGTAAGTATAAAGAACTCACCTGAGTCATTAGTGATGGCTGACCAGGTGAGAAACACCAGGTAGACGGAGAGCATGGCAGGTTGCAGCAACCCAGACTTGGGGTTACGGTTTTGGATGGGAGGGAGAATCGATAGAACGGACATGACGATGACAATAATCAAGTTCACAGTGAGGAACGCGACGTGACGAGAGCATCCTGCAGCCTCATTCACCTAAAACACGAACGCAGCTGCTTGTAAGAGAACACAACTCCGTGTTAGATATGGTGGCGACAGTGGAAGATTGCCAGATCTTACATCATCGGATCGGCCATAGTAGTGATACATCAGTCCAAATCCAGTGAGAGTGATGCAGTAGAAGATAATGGTGAACCCGAGCATACCTGGAAACCAGCACATACCGTAAGGAAAGTGAATTGAATCACACGGTGGAGACACATATAACAGTACTTACAGCAGTACCAGCCCTTGTGGTCATTCTCCTCATACTTCTCCAAGAAGTATTCATTGAGTGCATAGGCTAAATCCACGATCAGTATCAGCTGAATCAGAATAAACAGGAAGGAACCGATCATGCCAATAACCATCCACGGTGTCGCCATGCTCTTCCACGGCAAGAAGAATCCGCCGACAATGGCTCCAAGAAACATCAGCAACTTCACCAGCCAGAAACTACAACAAAGTTAGTGTATTTTTTCCCCATTGTACCAGCTCCTGAAGGAGTCGTAGTAAATACAGGAACATAAATCAACGTCTAACCCGTTCTGAAACATGGCTCTCGGATCGCGGGATGAGTTGACGCAGATCATGAGCACAGACATGAACGTGAAGAAGATGACCATCCCGAAACAGACGGCGTAGACACCTCTGGAACCAACTATGGCTTTACAGTCATACTTAGCATTGGTTAGTGTTATGGTCGTTCCAACATCGACGTCAATATCTGAGCACAAGTATGGAATCTAAAACAGAATGAAAGTTTTGAGCGTTGAGTATATTTACAGAGACGAACTATAATCACTTGCATACTAACCTTAGTCAATCCCTCACTCAGACCCGGGGCCAAAAGTATACATGATACAATCACTCCCACAAGAAGGAAGAGACCGTAGACAATCCGAGAGCTGGTCGAGTTCTTACAGTCTGGGCAGCAGGCACAGCACAAACTGCACGCAGCGCTCGTGACGCAGCACGCCAGCTGTCGAGCACAACGTGATCGTCACATCCACAGTCGACATACCACTCCATTTGCCGCAAGAGAAAATGAAAACAAATAACTTACCGCGATACACATGGCAGTAGATCTAAGAGCTAGCGGAGTAGAATCTCCACGGGTCTATCAAACCAGCTGTTTCCTTTCTGTAGAAGTAGAGAAGGGAATAGAACCGAATACCTCTCCACAGATTCCACCAGGCACCACTATTACTATCGAATTATTGTTGATCAACAAACAGGTCAGTCTAACAGTCGAATTACCCCTGGAATTACTAGTAAATAGGTTGCAAGTAAAGGAAACAAAAACACTGAGTTAGAAATGATGTCATAGCGTGCGCTCGATGACCATGTTTAGTCGGATTGTCACACTTTACCGATGATTCGACGTACCGTATTGACGTCACATGCAAATAAGGGTCAAAGTTGATAGCAGTGGAGTAACCGCCAATGAGATTTCAGGTATCGACCGAACCAATGTTGGGTGAGTACTTTCATCTGCGTTTGTATATCAACATAATGTTTTACAGAGTGATGCAGAACCTCCACCCACTGTGTTGTAGCCTTGATTGGTCGTCCTAAAACGTGTATGATAGTTTTGGTTTGAAAATTCTTTTTGTCATGGGTTAAGTGGCAAAATTTCAGGTCGGTTTTCTTCCGATCGACAAGAAATGCTTGGCAACTGATGGCTCTTGACCTACACCATGATCACTTATACTGTACGAACTGGCAAATTTCTGAGACTGGAAAAAAATTGTAGGTGTGTGGTATCATGGTCATTCAAGGGCAGCATCTCTAAATTTCTGTTATCATAACTCTAGATGAGTCGTTTCAAGCCAACATGGCGGGCACTTGCTCGCACTTCCATAGGGGTGGAATCTATTGTAGTGATTTTAGGTACGGTTTTATATTTGTTTCTGTAGTACTACCAAACCTAATTGCTCATTAATATATCAAACTGGCGAGTAGATTATGTTTAGAAATATGTTGACGACACATACGATGGTCAGTGACATTTCAGTACACCAGTACATCGAACATTTACCCGTATATATTCGTGCGGCATATACTCTCGATTGTCGCGTCATGCTGCTCTGTTGCTATATTTCCACTAAATGTTATTCTTGAAGATTTATTACGGAAAATCACATTTTTACAGTACTTTGCATTATTTTCATTTTTTTTCGTCAAATTTTAGTGTGAACTGCTGATAAATGCCCTGATGCGTAGATGAGACAACTCTCACGCTATGACGCCTGATCGGCTCGATGCGTACTGATATGCTATGGATATAGAAACCACCAATGTCCAACTACCCGAAATCCTTGCCGACAGTGTCGAAGTAAGTTCGTGCCTCACATTTTTATCTGGATGATTGCGAAGATTATGTAAGCTTACATTATCTGTCTTGCATAGTGCAATCAAGAGAGATTGACCGTTTCTGCTCCTGGTTTGGCTGTGGCAAACACTAAATCGCCTTCTGCTACAAGTGCGCCAAACACTGCCAACGCTAAATCTCTCCCGAATATTCAGCCAAAGGTGGCGTCTAGTCATGGGTGAGTGTAATTTCCTCAACAACATGCCAGTTTAACCGCTATATAACAGCTCTTTATCGTGCAGAAGTAATGGGCACACGTTACTTGTTTCTTGTAGTGCTGTAGTGTATCCATTGAACTGTACAATACTTGCGTGTTGACAACTTTGGTTGAATTCATTCAGTAATGGTTTTTCACCTGCAGTGTCTATTTTCAGAGTGTCGTTTCAACGACAGATTGTACCCAAAAATGATGTGGCGGCACAACCAATGGGTCAGCCCACAGCAGTACAGACGAATCAACAGAACAACATCATCATACCGCAGGGCATTCAGCATGTCCTGATCAACGGGCAGCTCTACCCCATCATACAGACAGCCAATGGCACCCACCTGCTCATCCAGCAGCCAGTGGGGCAGATACAGCAGCAGAATGGCGGCAAGCAGGTCTTCACCGCTCAGCCAATACAGCTTGCCAACTCTCAGGCTGCCGTACCCGCCCAGCCGACTTCCAATGGCACTCAGTCTGCTGGAACTATCGCTAAAGAGCAGGCTTTAAATTCCGCACCATCGTCTTCCGCCACAAGCAATCAAAACAGTTTAAGTTCACAAAAAACAAGTCCATCCAAGGCGATTAGCAACCCAGTGCCATCTAGTGGGCAGCCAACACAGCAGGCGGCTCCGGTTCGAGGGGGCGCACCGTCCGCCCCCGTCACTGTCAACCCTCAGACACAGCAGATCTTGACTAAAATACAGAATCAAATAGAAGCTCTCAAACCGAAGGCCGAGTCAGATCCCACCTCTAAAAGCAACCTCCAGCAGCTGCAGCAGATACAACAACAGATCCTCAGGGAACTGCAAAATCAGATGCAAAGGACGATATCCAACTCCACTATGAGCAATGGACAGTCGCAGCCAATACCCCAAGGTGCTTCTCCTGCTCAAGTGCTTCAGCATGGCGCTGCCATGGTAACCGCTCAACAGTTGATAATACAACCAGGTTAGTGGCAGATGTCACGATGATAGATAGGACAACTCTGACTATCCAATCATATTCCCAGTCATATTTCCGATTGAATACTGTCAACTGGAATTATTTCGTGCTGATGAAATATTTTTGAAAATACCAAGAAATTTGATGGCAAGATTTTTGCGGTTGAATAATTTTTACAAAAATTGGTCACAGCCATAGTCACTTTGTAACCATTGAAATTTTTTGCGATCACATTTTTGCGATTTCAAACATTTGCAAAAAATTCCCTCGAAAATAAATTCCAGTTTACAGTAGTTCGAGAATAATATTCTTTAACTGTTCGATCATACCATATTCCCTCAGAAGTAAGACATGCGCCTGTTTGTAAGGTACGTCTTCACAAAAAATATTGAGAAATCAAACAGTCTCTGTCTAAAGTTTGGCCGTATGCTTTGATCCTGAAATAAGAAAAAACAGCATTTTAAATTTCAATTTTTGCTTCTCAACACATGCTTTATTCATGAGAGAATACAGTAGCAGTGAGTGCCTGATGGGCATGGACATGTTTGGTATGCTATGATATAACACACTTGGTCCTTATCAGGACTATGGGAAACTGTCAAGACTGTGACCCAGTTACTGCGACCTAATTAATGTTATCAGCACCATGCATATATACTGAACCAAAAGCTTTTGAGTTGAGGACCTTAGCAGGTAGAAATTGACCCAGAATTCTGACATGGCGGATATTTATTATGATCTGATGTTACTCCTTGGCCTTGACCTTTCATATGTACTCCTGATTTTCCTTCCATCTCATCTGATTCCGGTCTCAATCCTAGTTTTTATTCAGATTGTTTTATGCTGTGTTTTTAGTCAAGGATGGCGAGTCGCCGATGACAAGCAATAATCTCATATCACTAGCCTCAGCATTCACTAATGTCAAGGTCAAATCAGCCAAACTACACCTACAATGGAATATCCCCATTGGTAATGACGTATTGACGGTTTGACCTCCCCGTTTCTAGGTTGGAGCTCAAGTTTACAACATACAACTGACTGAGGAACAGAAAAAGTTTATGATTGAGAAAATGAACAAGATGGCGGCGTCAGACCAGCACGAATTTGTGCGGCAGCAGCAACTCCAAATCTTACAGCAGGCTCTGCGCAGCAACACTCCATCAGCGCTCCCTCCACACGGCCAGCACGCCACTCCATCCCAACCGCCAGTACCACAGCCGAGTCGTCTGGAGACACCAAATCAGCGGCCATCTTCTCCCAGGCCTACGGTAACTAAGAGCCTCGCGTCTGCAGCTAGCCAACAGTTAGATTACTGCCTTATTATCTCCCCTCATCTTCAACCTTCTTTCTTGGGACAGAACAAACTTCGAACGCGACGTAGAGCCAATCACAAGTCAAAGATCGCCGATGATTCACCGATACCATCGCCTGCCAGCACCGTCGATGAAAATGCTCAATCAGCTAACAAAGGGCGGGCAACTCCCGTACGCCGATCAAGGCATGCCAATCTTTCAAGCAAGCGTATAGGTGAAAGGTAAGCATGGCCCAAATCCTTCGGTTCCTTTCCAGTTTCTTCCTCCTTAAATCCGTCAGCTGGTATTCATTCGAATCATGCATATTGATCTTTATTTTCCAGGATGCTCGGTCAGATCCAGAAGGACCAGGAAGTCTTACTGAAGGCTGGCAGCCATAAAAAGTTATTTCACAACAAGAATCAGCTGTCAGAGCGGCTGCTCAGATATCACATCTACTACACAGACGATAAGCTACTCTACTCCCGTCGATTACAGGGTATCCATTTATTTCATGACTCGTTAGACCCTGCCCCCCTTTGTTGATAAGAGTTTACTAATATGCTGACCTTGTCACCATCTTGTAGAGGCGGAACTGTTTGATTCGATCGCCAACAAGATGGTGCTAAGGAAGGAGGAGCTTACTGATCGTTTTCGCTTTCATCTGTGGGAGGACAGTATTAAGCTCGCCCCGACGGAAGAAGATAGACTTGTGGCGGAACTTCTGTTGGAAGACGAGAGGCACTCGTTTGAGGAAGACAAGCTCCTTGAGCAGACTGATATCGGTATGAATTTTTATTTCATCTCGCGTCAGAATTCAAACGCTTCTCTTGTAGAGCATGACACAATGATGGAATCTGTGTTTTTGTAGAAAGGTTCCTGCGTACTTTTAAGGAACCAGAGAAGGAACCAACACCCCCTCCTCTTCCTCCTGATCAGAATCAAATCTCCCCTCACAAGTCTCCTGCAACTCAATCTCTCTCCCCCTCCAGTTTGGCTCCACCCTTTAGTTCCCCTGAAAAGGTGTCAGAGGAGCAGGCAGTGTTGCCCAGCAGTCGCCCAGCTGCCGCCCGCAGCAAAACTGTGACTAAAAGCACTAATAGGAAATCTAAGGCCGTTACCCGGACTATCAAGCCAGCTAGAACTCGTTTAAAAAAGGCTCCCTGTCCCCGTAAGAATACCAAGTCATCGAAATTAAAACAGTCAGAATCAACAAGTGCAGATAAATCTCCGAGTGCAATAGAAGCCCCAGTCACACTTGGAAGCAAAGCTGATACCCTCCAAGATATGATGGACGAATATAGAACTCCTGTCGATCAAATCGAAATAGAGCATTCTTCGCCTCCCTGGCTGATGGAAGATGACTCCAATATTACCTCTCCAATCAGATCCACTGTGCCAACCTCTAGTGATGAGGACGATATCATAGACATCGGGAATCCTCCTACTCCGCCTCGGGCTTCACCACCTCATGAGTCAAGTTATGCCATTTCTATGCCAAGTCCAATGGAAAACCCCAGCGGTTACTCAAGCTCCCCCAAGAAGTTCTTCTCCATATGCAGCGAGACAGTTGTGGCCCAATCAGAGCAGGTGGACAACAGCTACGATAATGTACATGTCATCGATTCATCAAGTGATGCAGACGACAGGTACCATTCCAGCCGCTCACCGCAGCACATTGAGGAAGATACTGTGGACGAACTCCGCTACTCAGACCACGAGTGCCATGAGCTGAGGAATCGTAGAGATGATGATTTGGCGTCAGATAACGAGCAATTGAACGTGGATGTGGAGCTTGACTCCGATATGGAGCAGGACAATGTAGAGAACGATGACACCAGGTTTCAGAGCTACGAGAGTGATGACGATGATATCAGCGTCACTGACGACCAGGATCCTGATGAAGACTTTCCACAAGCGCCTCCTGTTGTGGCCCCTCTTAGGATCAACAAGAGACACGTGAGTCAGGCTTTGTTATTCATGGAATCTGTGTTGATGGATTGGGGACATTTATAGGCTCTCGTTTGCTGGTATTTAGCTAATCTCTACGCCGAGCCGTGGCGACACACCCATGTGTCGTGATTTATGAACCAATCATTGTTGACGAAGCAGAATGCTATGTGTCAATCCATCTGGTACGTTACACCTCAATGGTAAATATATTTCAGCTCAAGAACTGCAATTGGCCAGACGACGACGTCAATCAAGATGAGAAATGCCGTCCAATCAAATTAAAGATAAATGAGCCAGCGCCACCACCTATCAAGCTCAGGATAAAACGCGACGTCAACGATAAATGGGAGGCTGCGTCTACACTGAGTAACAATGTTGTCGGCGATGACGAGGCTGGGGTCAGCAGCGAGGAAGAGGAAGATTACAGCGATGATCAGGAAGCCCAATATGGTGAGATAACGGCCATCGACAACTGACCACAATTCTTGTTCTAATTTAGTTTATTCTATTGACAAAGCATGACCATATTTGGTGTATCCCATCACTGAACACTCATGTTATAGGAGGTATATCAGTGAACTGGGACAATGAGGCTGGAGAAGAGAGCCGAGAAGGAACAGACATCTCCGACGAAGACAGTGACCATGCGTACGGAGAAGACAACTTCCCAAGTCAATACAGTAGAAATAATGTTGAAGATGAGGAGAGTATACCATTCGCTAGTTACGCCTCATATAGTGAGGATAGCGAATAACTGGACGCCATTGTAAACTCTACTATCAGAATCATTTTGTACTTCATGATTTTATCATTATATTTACAAAAAATGAGAGAAAAGAAAAAGCAGTGTTAAAGCTGAGAGAGTTTATGAGAATGCTCGACGTCTGTAGTAGGCACCAGCGCTGTCTGTCCGACAGAATTCATTGATGATCATCTTCAGCAGGAAGAAATGGAATACGACGATTAGAGAGATAAGCAGCACCCAAAATGTCAACGGCAGTCCTCCATATGAGTGTCCGTGCTTGTGCATCGCCAGTACTCTATGGTCATGGGCGGGTGCTGGAAACCCGATTTGAATACTATATTAGCAATGCTCTATCTCAATGATATTACTGTACAGCAGATGGCCGTGTGTAGGAGCCATGTGTAGGAACCGTGAGGGCTGCCAATGTAAGCAAGGAATCTGCAGCGCACCATAGACTGATTTAAATGCGGCTAGGCCTACACAATAGAGCCCATAGTATACACACCGATAGAGTGGAACTATGAATTCATGCTGTAAACTGGGGAAATTTTGCGTGTAGAAACATTCGTTTCATGAATTTTTATGAATGTAAACTATTTACGAAAAGTAACAAACAAATAAGGTTTAGCGAGAATTGAAAATGTTTTGCATTCTGCAGAATTAGCAAAAAAACGTTTAAAATCGTACCGTAAAAACTTTCCCTGCTGTAAGGTGAAGGAAAATCAGAACTACTATCTACCTACTACTACTATCTACCTCGCTGTGTAGGTAGACTGACAGGATGCATTACTCACCTAACACTGGCACGTCGACGTGCTGCACGACTTTCCTGAGTTCGATGAGATGCTGTTTGCTATTGGATATGTAGAGTATTGAGGTCAGCGGTTTGGTGAGTTTCACCGGCAGCGTTACTGTCTTTGTGCTGCAACAGATAACGTCATTTACCAGATCAATGGAGGAACCGCAAGTTGGGTGTGAGTAGTCCAGAATTGTAAGCGGAGAAAGTATGGTCAGTCTTAGTGATGACAATTCGTCATATGATATCAAACATATCATGGGATGATGCCATAATTATAGCACTTTAATTTGAAACAAAATGGTTTCAAAGAGTTGGCTCCACTCTCTCAATACACAACTCGTATACCTAGCAGATAAGGCTCCTAGTCATATGCTGGTAAAATTACACATAGCGCTGCATTTCTTCAGAATAATTTATCTCAATTAATTTTCCGATTAATATTTTTAATCTTATTTTAATCTCGCTGAAGCGAAGAGTGAAAGATTCTATTCATGACAAACAGCAGCATAGAAAATAAGAACTAATAAGCAAATAGCGACCATAAAATTTTCCTATACGAATAAATTGCCACCACAAACTAGTTTCGGAACTGTATAATTCTCAGCAGTATCATCGCTACCAGCTGCAGCAGCTGAAATTGACATCGCTATAATGTTTTTGGTGAGCCATTAGTGGAATTCAACTGCGCTGGTGTTGATTTTGCTTAGATAAATATGCAATCATACTTGTTCACAGATATTTGTAGCATATTATTCTCTGCCCAGACACAGTACAGACCTGAGCATGACGGGATCAGACAGGCCTGCGTCGCTAGCGTACAACTGGCTGCGGCTGCTGCTGACGTGGAGTACGGCGTAGTTGTTATCATCGACGATGACGGAGATGTTGAGCAGCGCGCCGTCACCGTACCGTATGTTCCTGAACTGGTAATCGCGGTGGAGATCGGCGGGGTCAACGTTAAACTCCAGGTGCCGCAACTCATTATCGACAGTGGCAAAACTGAGGCCGCCTAAGCTGAGTATGATTGCCTGTAATACGCCCTCGGCGCCTGCAAACCGCAATGAGAGGAGTTGTCTTATCAACGAACACCAACACATTTGGGGTGAGTCAGTGCAAAATTATGTCACAGATATGGGCACCATATTAGGATATTGTGAGCAACGGCTCTCACCTGCTTTAATGTAGTTGGAGCAGCCATACTGCTCGACGCTGTGTAGGTGTGTGTCCACGCCGTGGTTCATGCTGTCCACGGTGTCTCCTATCTGCCAGAGAGACCCAAACTGCCTGAAACAGTAGACACACTGTTTGTCAGCACCCTAAACAAGTCTTCAGACCAACATATGATCTCCTAACACTAGACCCCACTGGGAATTTACTGTGGATAGCCACTCACAGTGTGTGGTGCCTGTTATGGTAACACGTGTCTGGAGTATTGAGCAGGTCACTGGCCGCCTTTCGCTCCTGCTCGTCAGAGGTCACGTCCTGCAGTATGGACGGCACGTGCGACATGACGTAGTAGAGTGTGGAGTTGATGACGTCACCGTTAAGAGATTCTGGGGCACGACTGTCGCTGATTGAGAAGCCAGACTGCCACAGCTGCAGTAGACATGGCTTAACTCATTGCCAGCAGCAGGCGGCTGGGATACTCGGCTGATGATAACAGGACAGCAGTCGGACCAATGAATAACATAACTAGAGCATTGACACATATACTATAGGTATGAGAACTCTATAGCAGACTGGTACGCCATATAAAATGTGACACGGATCGTTGTCACTATGATCACACTGATTTCTAGATTGCAGTAATGATCACCAAAGCAGCCTGTGTCTATGTCATGTTATGCAATAACAGTGGAGCGGTTCACATTCTCCATCCTTTACCTGATGCCAAGCGACCTCGTGCTCTTCGTCCAGCTTGTGCTTAGTGACGGAGATAACAGACATGAGAGCATTCATGTTGTGCTGCTTCCTCTCCGCTATGAGCTCCTTAGACACTGTGTCTCGCTCCACGATCTTATAGTCAAAGACTGTGATCAGGCGTCGGCTTATGGATCTAAGTGTAAAAATTGTGCCAATGAATGATAAGACTATAATGAGGGGAGAGGAGGAGAGAGAGAGAGAGAGGGAGGGAGGGTGGGAGAGAGTGAGGGTGAGAGGGAGAGAGGG
>ERZ1740065.830-NODE-830-length-17444-cov-12.211225_pt1 | contig 17444 bp, 14 predicted proteins | sample MGYA00581738_ERZ1740065 | MGnify/ENA primary metagenome ERZ1740065 (study PRJEB43018, sample SAMN04849749) | marine metagenome | isolation source: floating plastic debris | place: Pacific Ocean | collected 2008-09-01 | study: EMG produced TPA metagenomics...
AATCCATTTCTACATTACTCCCATCGGTATTTTTGTTATAAAATATCATTTCAACATTTTTTTTATTTTTTCCCCCTCCCCCCCCCCCCCCCAACATAAAGCATGTGAAAATACCTGGCTGTTCGGATTGGATCAGGCATCAATTCTGGATGGTGTTGAGCAAACGGCGAGACAAAGTGCCCCTCCAGTATCCGGCAGTCGCCGGATTCATAACTCTGAATGGAAGAGGAAAAAGTATACAACTTCGAACAAGATAAACTAAAGGATGATCAAAGACTAGCTGTTGACTGCACTTCGAAATTGAAATCCAATTACAGTAAACATAGAAATTTTAGTGTGGGCAAGTTATAGCATTTTCCTCAAATTAGCCGTATTGCTAGTAATAGCTCCTAGATTTTTACTGTGAGCTCACTAAAATTTCCATGTTACAGCAACTAACCTCAAGATTTAAAGTGAGGACATGCCATCGCAAGTAATCGTAGTGCCATATATAAGAGGGAAGAGGACAAGTCTTCTACGATATAGCTTCCCTCTATTAACCCGATGATCTCTGTGCCTCACATTCCACAACAGTTCTCACATGTCATTCTAGCACGTACAGTTCTACTTACTTTGTCAATATGAACAGGGTGGTCAGGTTCAACGAGTCCAAGACAGGTCTGGCGTCTGGAAAGAACCTTCCGGAATTCTAGTAGTCTGAAACAAAATGGGAATGATAGGCATAGGATCAGTCTAACGTACCAGTTTCATCACAGCTCCACCAAGTCCAGCAAAAGAAGCTAAATGGTACGTATAGGATTTAGAGGTTCCACAAGTTCTGGGTGGCAGTGCAGCTCACATACCTTCTCATGTGCTCTGGGGTGCCCCAACCTTTTGTGAAGAATCGTGTGAGTAGGAGACTTCGGTATACCTGATCAAAGCGGCTCATCGCACTGGTTGATGCCATTCTGACCGGGAGAGATTGATCGAATAGCGAGAAGCAGAGAAACGGTCAATCAGTTCTGAGAGCTGAATGACCAGCTACCATCACCTAGCCACTACAAATGTCCAGTAACCAAACCATCACTAATAAGTTATTCACAATACTATACCATGAATCATGCGTCTTTATTATTACAACTGGCAGGGTGCCAAAATATATTACGGCAGCTGGCGTGAGGTATGGCCTGATTTTTAACCAAACAGTAAACGAGCCAGCACAGCATAAGGTAATTCAAATTAGGAGACACCAAAAAGCTACAGCATATGCGATGTTGCAACAGTCATACTGACTAACCTGGCATGTTTGTTGCAAATTAGAAAGTGAAAAAGTAGATTGAGGACAGAAATTAGGCCAGAATTCGTGATCACTCCGATGCAAAATTGGTCATTACGGAAATATGCAGAGTAGTAGCGACCTTCACCGGTTGCTGACGGGAAAATCGTATTATTTCGGAATATGAACTTCAAGTTCAATTTATTCGTGGTATATTATTATTATGCACCAAATGAAAATTTAAATGAACATTGAAAATTAGATTTTAACCACGGCAGAGCTTAATCAGATTTGTCATTGCAAACTTTCGCAACTACGCACTAACTTACTACTGCGCGGATTTTGAAGTTGTGAAGGCGTTGTTTGTCAACAACTTGGCCACTCTTAGCATCGTTTTTAAACACTTGTTCAATGATGTCATTGGGCCTGTGATTGACAAAAACTACGAAGTTTTATCTTTTTATTAATGGGCTACTCGAGGAGATATTTACATCATTGACCTGGCTGTACATACACTCGCAAGTGCGAAAAATTTCTCCTCGCTGCCTGCCTGTTTTGGAGACGACTGATAGGGTTTTGAGATTCGGCGCCTCATACGACAGTACAGCTAATCTTTATGGTGTGCAGTCGGTACTGAAACTTTAGGTCTCTCGATATGACAAGTCAAAGGTTTGCAGAGAAAATTAAGGAACTAGAGCAAGAGGGAAAACAGTTGTTACAAAATGGTGAGTTTTTCTCCTTCTATTTGCTTATCCCACTAGCCGCGTACCTAGTCTGATTTCGGACGAGGTTCTCTACTCTATGTAGTTGTTCATAGCTTTTCATGCTTTTCAGTCGGATTGTGGGAGAGGTTTTTTTCAGTTGGCGAAACTGTCATTAGGCGCCTGCTGCACGAACGCGCCTATTGACTACTGTGTCGATGTCCATGACACCGATCGTTGTAGTGTTAACAGGTTCTAGCAGAAATATAGCGAGCTTCAGTATGCCATGTTATTACCTAGTCTTCTTGGTGAAAAGCATGCAAGCACTCACTACTAGTGTCATTGAACATACCGGTCAGCTGTTGTGTTTTTAGCCTTACAGGTTGACAGGCCTGTCCTCGAACTGAATATTTCTTCTGTAAATGTTTTCAGCTGGTGATAGTACTGCCTCTACCGGTTCTGCATTTTTGAGCCAATCATTGAAACCACCAAGACTCCCATCGGATGAGAAGAAGAGGAGCCAATTAGATGAATACTTCAGTAGCTCTATACCAATCTGCCTGAGCAATGCAGTACCTCCGCCTATCAGGTTTGTACACATGTTGCGAGTGCCTTTTCCACCTGCGTTGTTAATACCATCACCTTACTATATGTAATAGATGGCCAGCTGCTACAACAAAGACCACGACAGATCCTTCCTACCCACTTTCTCACCTGCCGATTACAACTCCCACAAAGAGCTCTTCAGTGACTCAGCTTCTGTCGTCAAGTCAGCTAGCTCCCGCTACCAGCCGATCTCACCACGATCAGCAGCTGGTCAGGGCTAACTCGGCACTCGACGACATGAAGGAGCAAGTGCGACAGGTGAGAATATTTCTCATTCTGTGCTAAAGAAATGGGCAAAACAAGCTGGCTTCCTAGGCGAAGATCGTTCCGTCTCGCAGCAGAATTAATCTTCAAATTCTAATATCAGCCAGCAAAATGTTTATATGCAATATTTTATTATTTTTTTGTTACTTTCAAGATTAAGATTATTATTATTATTATTATTATTATTATTATTTCATACATGCCTAATTTCTGATGAAAAGATTAAATGTTTTAATTGAAGTTTTCCGCGGATTGCACTCATGTCTTGTTGTCTTAATTCCTAGATATAGTTGGGGGGTGTGACCATATCATCCATATTTCATGTACAAAATTTCATTTAGCTTAGAACAGTGGAAAAGAGATTTTCAATCAACTATTTGGACAGCGTTTAAGATCGCCTTCCTGTATTGACTAGACATGGGAATACACTGATAATTTCGTTGCATCAGAAATCGTTGTTAGTTACTAATTGGTACTCATTTGCTTGTTGCTTGTTGCTTGTTACACAGGCTCAGAGATTGAGTGAGGAACACAAGAGGCAGTTCAGAGCTTCAACTGAAGACTTGACTCGCCGTCTCCAAGACGCTCTCTTTGAGCGAGACAGGTAATCCATATAGAATAACTACTGTAGAATTGGATTTGACGGTGGCGATCTAAAAAAAGCGATGGAAAATTGTTGCTGCAGACAATTAAAAGCAGAACTCAATGAGGCGTGTCAGGGCGCAGTGGTGACAACCAGCAAGCAGAAGTAGGTACTAAGAGAACAAAATACAGCCTGATTTAATTTATATAGCCTCCAGAATACTCCGGAAGGCTATCCACCACTCCAACATAGAGGGGGCAACTCCCGGTTGGCACCCCAGTCTCCACAATATAAGGAATTCGGTGGAACAGAGACTGTCTCCCGAAAATGTGCAGAACTTTTATACAGCATTGCCACTCTATCTAGGATGAGCAAATAGCGTTGTGTCTCTAGCTCTGTGGTTGGCAATACTGCAAACATCAGGATATCGATCCATCTCCACTCGTTACGTGATATCCAGCAGTGAATACTATTCTAATGTCGATTGGTCCCTGCGTATAGGTTAGCAGCAGCGAGAGTTAATGAAGCAACCAGTCAGGACGAGCTGATAGCCACTCTCCAATCGACAGTCACTGAGCTACAGCAGACAGCGCGACAGCAGCAGAAGACCATCGACGAGAGCCGCAGTCAGATGGAGGCATTGCAAGCTGTCGGCTGTGACCACAATAACACAGTGAGTAGCAGCTAATTGCCATCTACCCACTTCCTAATACCTCCTCCATGACTATAATGGCTATACCTGTCATCTTTCCTTCTATTGCTGTCATCAAGCAGATAGCTCCCAATTCTAAAACGACATTTTCATGGTATCATATTTCTATGCAATGCGCACTATACATTGTCCATGTGGGTGAAATGGCACTTTAGCAGCATGCTTTATGACCTGATGGTCTTATGGCATCACGCTGTTATGACGTGACAACGTGATGATGTGACTTTCACATCTTACTGTCATCGAGCAGATAACTCCCAATTCTGAAATAACAAATACATTGCATCTTATTTCGATGTACTGTTCACTACCTTGACTGCGTAACGGATTCGACACTCCAACAGAATGCCTTATGATGTGACAATGTTATGACGTGGCGGTCTTATGGCGTGACAACGTTATGATGTGACAATGTTATGACGTGACACTGTTATAATTTTATGACGTGACAGTCTTATGACGTGATAATGTTATGGCGTGACAATGTGATGATGTGACAGTCTTATGACATGACAATGTTATGATGTGACAATGCTATGACGTGACAACGTTATGACGCGACTATTTTAAGATATGATGTGACCATGTTATGTGATGTTGCAATTGCTATACTGTAGCATATTATTATTATGCTGGTAGGTTGACATGTTGAGAAATGTGGTGAGGCGGTGCGAGGAGCGGCGAGGCCGGGTCTACTACCAAAGTGAGCCTGTCGACAGACAGTCGTCGGCCATGTTGATTCATTCTCTAGAGCGATGTCTCGACGAGCATGTAGAGGAGTCAGAGAGTTGCAAGACGAGACTAAAAGATGTGAGTTAGAGCAGATTGATAGGTACTGTAACAGTGCCAATTTTAGCGGGAGATTTACTTAACGTTTTCCCAAAAAGGAGCATGATAGCGAGGGTGAAGGTTAGTGTTTGTGGATGGAATCCATTTGAAAGATGAAGTAAAAATACCTCCTCTCCGAATAAAACAGCATTTATAAAGTAGATATTTATAAAGTTTATAAAGTACATACTAGTACGTGTCTACGACTGCATACTAGTGCGTGTCTACGACTGCCCACTAGTGGTGTCTACGACTGCCCACTAATGCGTGTCTACAACTACGTACTAGTACGTAGTTGTAGATTTTTTATTGATAATGAGATGAACTCTCAAAATGTTTCATGATGTCACAACTCCAATTATCACTAACGGTGTCCTGTAAATCGCTAGACATCTTTCCTTGCCAGTGCTTCAACTTTTATAGTACTCTAAAGACCCTGGCCATAGTTTGTTCATTCTTAAGGCCTGCGACTGAAATTATTGATGTTGATAGCCTTAGTTCCCGTAGCTGTAAATGATGAGAACTTTGACTAGGACTAGCTCACAACTTATAGGTCCCACTGTTTAAACCCTCGCTACCTCTCCCTTGGCCATTCATTCATATTTATTATAGCTCAGAATTCACTCGCTAAACTTTGCTCAATCGTGCTCAGTTTTACTGCCACCTGGTATAAACGAAGCTCATTCGTTTGGTTGTTGCTGTTTTCACGTCCGTGTGAACCAGGCTTCAGACTGATGAGAGGGCCACAGCAGTTGCAGCAAACTCTAGTCACGTGACTGCACACATACACTGGGCTGATGTCCGTGTGACAGCTCTTAGAGCTTAACATATTTGTTACTATATGCTATATGCTATATGCTATATGCTATATGCTATATGCTATATGCTAGCGTTGATTTAACTCATGGAGTAAAGGCATTTTAGACGCCTGAGTCAATTGTGAGACTCTGTAAGTTGTCAAATGCCAATGCTTCTTGAAAACTCTGGATTTCTATTACAGCTGGAAAGTCAATTTGCCGAATTAAAGAAAGAATCAGAGATCGTCGAGAAATCCGCGACGAAGCTCGCAGACGACAAGTCAGTATTCAGATTGACGTCCGATGTTCACTGAGTGCTAACGCTTCACCCAACGTGTCTGCTCTTCTTTACTCCTCTAAGCCGCGGTATTTCAACCACATATGTGTTTAGGAGTTGTCTTCTATCTTTGGCTGCTAATAGATTTTCCCAAATCCTAGATGATGCCTTTAGTGGCAGAGCGTTGCGTGAAAACCTAATGATAAACTCCAGAATACTGAGAAGACAACTCTTCAAAATATTGCTGCCTGTAACATTCTAATAACCCGGCTTCCTGGAAATACCCATCTTCACCCTTCATAGCCTTAGTTCCACTCAATGATGCATAGAGAAATACCGAGTTCGATGCCATGTTTATGTTCTATGCTTTGTTGTTCAAGTCTTAACTAAAGTTCACTACATTCAGAGTCGTGTCCCCTTGTCATTTTTATAATTATATCATCTGATGCTCATCTGACAGGATGTTGAAGATGAAGTTGGACCTGGAGACACAGCTAGCCGCCGCCCAGGAGCGAGCAACTAACGCTAGCGCCCGCGGTGACAGTCTCAAACAGCAACTTGACTCCGTACAGTAAGTACCTCAGGCTATGGGAACATGATACTCTGTGTGAAGGAAGCTGTACTCAGCAGGCTTGCCAATTCGGCTGTAATTTTTACTCTTGGATCAGTAGGCCACAGTTTCCCTGGTGTTAAGCTTAAGCTAAAGCAGGCTTAAATGCAGACAAAAGCTGGCGTAACACCGGCGCATCATTCCACGCATCATTCCACACGCCTACCGATAGAAGAGTAAAGCATGCCAATTCTGCTGTATTTTGGGATGCTCCTGTACTACATGAATGTCTGTCATGTTGTGATTTGTTGCCTAATGTTCTCCTGTGGTTCATCAGCTAGATCTCGATGAGCTCAGATATAGTAGAGCCTAAACTGGTACTGATTGGCTGATCGGCTGATCGGCTGATTGGCTGATCGGCTGATCGGCTGATCGACTGATCGACTGATCGGCTGATCGACTGGCTGAATCACAGTTGTGTGAGCCCACCTCTAGCTATAGGGGCTTTGAGCCATGACTTATCAGTAGTGCTGCATTTCTTCTTTTCTTTATCTCAATTAATCTTCTGATTAATATTTTTAATCTTATTTTAGTCTCGCCACTACAAACTAGTTCCTGAGCTATAGAATTCACAGCAGTATCATTGCTACCAGCTGCAGCAGCTGATGCTGACATCACTGTAACATCTTTGGTCGGTCATTAGTGATATTCAAATGCTCTAGTGTTGTGTTTGTTCAGATAGATATGCTATCATACTAGTGCATAGATATTTGTGGCTTATTATTCTTGGTTAATATTTTAAATTTACCCTCGTATTAGCCACAAGATTAATCTTGTGGCAACTTAACTTAACTCGATTAAAATGTAACACTATTTATATTTACATTTATATTTACATTTATATTTACGTTTATATTTACATTTATATTTACATTTATATTTACGTTTATATTTACGTTTGTATTTATGTTTATGTTTATGTTTATGTTTAGATTTATCAGTGTTATAAGCTGGATCCCATTATTTTTTTCCAGTAGTTTATGAAGCTTTCTATACGTTTAATTGGTGAAGTGATTACTTCTTTGGAAATCAGACAAAATTGAAGTCTTAGCCGTTGAGATGTGTGATTGTTGTACTGGCGCTAGTACTAGTACTGCCATTTACTAATAAAGCTTCAGTTACAAATGGCTTCAATCTTTCTCAACATCCTACTTGCTTACAAATGAGGAAACCTTTCTGGGTTTATTTGAAACCGCTAGTGCCCGCGCCTCGCTATCAGTGTACCCTGCGCATGTAACACGAGACACCACAGGCCCTCGTGTGGGGCATTTCTAGTCTATACAGCTATTCCGTAATCAGCTACTGTTACTGACCAGACGATGTGGTATCAAATGGGTGCTGTTGTCAACAAGACAATGTTATCTTCGCTACGATCTACGTACCGTCTGTCAGTGGGCCTTTTCTGTTGTCGAGCCTATCAGGCCCATTGATACCTACTATTGTTTCTTTCCTACTAGTTGGAGCACTGTGTGCCCTATCTCTGGCTACTTGTGTGATGTGATCCCCAGGTTGCTGGTAGGGGGTATGCCTCTGATGTATTTGTAGTTGATGGATGATACTAACGCCAGTGTCATCGAAGACTCAACACATTTTATTCATGTCAAGAAATTGTTGATTTCAGACGTGAGGAAATAGAAAAATAACGTCCGCTCGCATCCCCACCCTAAACTTTTGGCCATGGGGGAATACTGGCGCCATTGAAATCACTGGTGTTTATTGTTCAATTTTCAATACAGGTACGCGTGTTGCAAAGTCATTGAGGTTTTCTATTATCAAGGAATGCTCATTCTATGGCCGCGTGCATGCTTCAGTGCAGAGTAAGCTGCTGCTCTAGCGATACCCACGCTGCTGTCAGTTAGTGTGGATACCGCTAATAACGACCATAGCTTTGTCCTGCTGCTGCTCGGCTACTCTTCGATCTCTGAGCTGGGACAGACCGCAATATGTTCCGTTTCGACTCTACCGGGTACGTGTGGTTCGTCTGCACTATGTAGCTTGTGTTTGAATACGCTTGCTTTGCCACGGAGCTCGGTCAGTAGTTGCTGGTTTGTCATACAGGCCATGTTTCACTTTTTGACTTTTCAATGTCTGAAGATGTGGTATCTTGTGGATGATTCGCAGACGTGTTTCCAGGCTCACTCTGACTTGTTCTTTCTGTGTGTGGATGACATCAGAAATCTTAGAAAATTCCAGCATCTCAAGCATCTCTGATGACTTGTTGTATAGTCAGGTGAAGTGCACTTGTAAGCTGATGGATTTAGTGTATCGTACTCGCTCAGTTTCGTCTGCTGTTTCCTATTGAGGCCATGACTAATGGGAGAATCTACTCGGAATTCAGTTCCTACCAGCACATGTCTCCCATGATCTCTATCAGTTATAGCCGACCTTTTCCTGTAGAGATCAAGGTAAGGTCTGGCATATTATTGCAGAGATGAGTGTAAGAGCTGGCATATTCTTGTAGAGATCAGTGTAGGGTCTGGCGTGTTCTTGTAGAGATCAGTGTAGGGTCTGGCGTGTTTTTGTAGAGATCAGTGTAGGGTCTGGCGTGCTCTTGGAGAGATCAGTGTAAGGGCTGAGTATGTTCTTGTAGAGGTCAGTCTATAGGCTGAGTATGTTCTTGTGGAGATCAGTCTGAGGGCTCACTTATTATTGTAGAGATCAGTGTAAAGGCTCTGAGATGCTACGCGAGGAGCAGAGCCGTATGATGGAGGAGCGGATTGAGATGCTGAAGGAACAGCTGGAAGGCGAGAGAAGAGCCTATGACGGCAAGGTGACCATAACTTCCCACATTTTTTTACTAGCTCACATAGTAGCTGCAGCTGTTTTCTTCCTCAGATGGACTCTTTTCCTTCCCTCATAAACACTGCAGTATTGATGGAACTGCGTCAATAGTTCAAAAATGTTAAGTTTTTTTGTGCCCTAAACTATAATGATATTGAAAGATAGGGGAAAAGACAGCAGCTGAAATCGTAACAAAATCGAATGAACGAGACAAGAGAAGACGAATCCCTGTTACTTAAGGGAACTCGTTGATAGCATTACTGCGGACGCACTATAAATATAATATCGTTTTAAAAAGTATGTGTACAGTATTTTGCTGTCAATTCAAATTTTGTTTATAGTTCGTTTGAGCCCAATTTTCCTACTTTATGTCTTAAATTTTCAGGTCAAAGTTTATTTTATTACAGTTACATCAAGTTTCTCTGAAGCTTTCAGGAACGAACTGTAATAGAAGATATGAACCCGACCCTCTCTCACTTCTGTTCTTCCCACATTTCAGATTGAGACGCTCAGTACTGCTTTAGACAACTCTCAGAGAGAGATGGCTACAGTCGAGTCGTCCAAGAACGAGCTGATACGACGTTACGCCGTTGTCGATGACAAGGTCAAGGACCTTGAGATGACGATCGAGAAGTTGACAAATGAATTAGATATGGAGAGAGACCAGATGAAGAAGACGTGGGAGCAAGATAGCGAGACACAGAACAGGTAGGCCACTCTACTGGGGAAAATAATGTCTGGTAGTTGTCTATTTCCCTGCCCTGAAATCCTTCTAAACACGACGTGTTGAAGAGTTATTAATAAGTCTTAAGAATTCTTAAGGAGTATGCTAAACTTCGTAAGAATTTCTCAAGAATTCTTAAGAAGACCTAAGACTTCTTGTTTTCGAAGAAATTATGGGCCGGAAAATAGACAATTATCTGAATACTGGCCCTTAGGGCCAAATCGATTTTTGAGAAAACCGAGTGCTGAATCTAGTTTAAATTGCTCGTGAGAAGAATAAAATAGATTTGGCTTTAAGTGCCGGTATTTTGTCGGTTTTTTATTACTCTAATCATGATAATTAGTGTTATAGCTACTGGAATGCTGTTAGCTGCCTCTTTTGCAATTTTCCATGACGGAAATTAGTTATTCTATAGCTGTATTATTGTTATGTTTATTTTTTCAGGTCTATTATTTTCATTTCTTAGTTTATTTAATTTGATTTATTTCATCAGAAATGTGGAGTTGGAGACTAAATTGTCCATGCGAAATAGTGAGCTCGCTCGTCTGGAATCATTGCTGCAGAAGACAAAGGAGGAATATGGCCGCCAGATCTCACAGGAAGTGCGTGTCTTTGACTGATCAACTCACTCTAAGATGATGCAGGTCACGAATTCATTCCTCTCATCTGACCACTAGGTGGAGCTAGCTGAGCGGTATCAGCGTGAGAAGTTTGCCGAGGAGAAAGATATTCTGGTGAAGCAAGTCGACAGCCTGACCGACAGGAATACGAAATTGTCAGAAGAGCTGCAGCAGACACAAGTCACTAAGGCAAAGCTTGAATCTGAATTAAAATACACTACAGGTATGTTCTACATACTGCTATACTTAATGCACCTGCATCATCATCTCCTCTATGTGTTTTCCAGTTATGCGCCTTGTCTACTGTGTGCTGCCTTTAGCATCCCTTCTGCCATGTTTCTTCTGCCACGTTTCTTCTGCTGCAACATGTCTGCCGTGTTCCTGTCTGCTGTATGTCTCTGCTGCGCTCCTGTCCGCTGCACCTTGTCTGCTGCATTCCTGTCTGCTGCACCTTGTCTGCTGCATCCTGTCTGCTGCACCTTGTCTGCTGCAACCTGTCTGCTGCGCCTTGTCTGCTGCGTTTCTTCTTACTGCATCTATGCCGTGCTATTTCAATCCTGTCTGCTTTTCATTCATGGTTCGACGTATATGCAGTATCGTTGCTTTGGTTTGTCCGCTGAGATTTACCTTCCCGCTGTCAGAACGTCTGACTGAAGTTGAGCGAGACTGCGAGAGCGCCGTAAGTGACAAGGTGTCCCTCCAGACGCAGCTACTCAGTAAGAACGAGGAACTGGATGGCGTGACGATGGAACGCAGTAAATACCTGGATATGATCGAACAGAGGAACGGTCAGCTCAACGAAGTTACAGCCATCTGCGAACGTGTTACTGAACAGGTGCGTTCAGGATGTCAAATATCGCCATGGTTACCGTACGATACTTCTTGTGAGATCTCTTTTCTGTAAAACGAGCAGAATATTTGCATTTCGATCCGTCACAAAAAAATTTTGAAGAAGTTTGTTTGCATTTCTTGCAACTAGCAGATAAACTATTGATGGAACAGGAATATTGTGACTTCAATTTTTCCAACCAGCCCAAAAAAACTGAAAACGCAGAAATTAACGATGTTACAGTCTTCTGAGTTATCAAATCTGTTGACAGGTTGTCATTTTCTACTCTTCTATAGGGTAGGCACGCCTGAATCATGCGCCGGTGTTACGCCGGCATTTGTCCGCACTTAAGCATGCTTTAGTCTAAGCTAAACACCAGCAACGCCTACCAATAGAAGAGTAAAAAAATGACAATTTTCCAGATCGCTTTATAAACCTGCTATCCTCAGCTGTTTTTCAAGTCCGTTGGATACATTGGGTGTGATCTTCGCCGCTCCTTCAGACTTTTAATGTCGATGTTAGTGAGTTCTTTGTTTTTTATTCATTACTGTGGTTCTGTGATAGAATTCAACACCGCTAGCACCTCTGAGCTAACCTGTTAGTTCGCCTACTGTAAACTGGAAAAAATAAGTCAAGTTTGGTTTGCTGTAATCACAAAAAATGCTTTCGCAATATTTTCTTGCTGAGTCAACAGTCAGTAGTTATTTTTACAGCACAAATAATTTACGATTTGTTAAGTTCAGTCCAAATTGCAATTATTTGTACTCGCAATTACTTTCCATTCTACAGTATTATCCTCTGTCCTCCGTCTGTTTATGTCGGTGGAATCAGACAATCGCATTAGTTAAGTGTTTCACTTATTTTTTCCCATTTGAAGCGAGACGAGCGAGAGAGGCAGACGGTAGTCCTAGAGCAGACGGTGAACAAAATTGAGGAGAGGCTAGAGCTAGCAAACGACGAGCTCAACAGGTACCAGCAGGTGGGTGTTTGGTTGTCATTGGCAACACATCCTAGCAACCACGAGCTGAGACTCTGATGCTATGATTGCAGGAGAATGCCGAACTGAGACAGACAAGAGAGGAGTTCGACTACCGTCTTAGAGAGATGGAGGAGGCGTACGAGAAGCAGAGCAAGAAAATGAAATCCAAAGACAAGAAGGTAAGAGACAGTGCTGATGCCGAGAGCTCTGACCAGAGAACGTGTGAGACGGTTTGTTTAGTACGGAGTCGTGTATCCATTACAGCTTGAAGCACTACTCGAAGTGGTACGTCTGCAACTGTCCCTATATATGTGCTTCGGTGTAGAAATCCTGATTTTATCATTTCTGTCCTGTCCTGTCCATCCCTCAGTCTATATTATACCATCTACCCTCCTTTCTCAGGCAACAAACGCTCGCAATGGTTCAAGAGTTGTCTTCTCCTTCTGCACTGCGCTGATTTATTTTTGGACACATTTATTGCGTTCCTAACTATTAGGCAAATTTTTCAAAAATACACTTTTCCATCTCTTCCTACAACTGCTTAGTGTAGCAATAGAATAGAGAAATTTTCTCTGAAGTTTTTAATAATTGCAAATAATAATAACAATAATTGCCACTTTTATTATTTGCAAACCACCAAGAATCAACAGATGCAGCGGAATATTTGATAAACACAAAAATTCCTGTTTTACAGTATTTTCGCCATTTTCATCACGCACTGGTTCAGACAGGAAAGGAGAAGACTCTTGACTTATTGGGAAATCTTAGAAGAGAAGGTTTTAGATGTGCTGATTGTCTAACTGTAGAACCGAATTTGATAGCGATGGTCTACAGCCATGAGAATAGTGACAGAAAATTATCGCTATCGTTGGAGTTGTCTTCTCATTTTTGGGATTGCTATCCTTAGATCGCCAACATTTTTATTTCATGATGATTTTGAACGAAATGTTAATATTTTTGTCGCTATGAAATCCGGTTCTACAGTATCTGTGCGATAGGTCGAGATTTATACTTTCCACGCTATCGTACAGGAGTTGCCCGCTCTTGTCCGAATGATTATCTTGCTCTGTATTGCTGGGTTTGAAGGGATGTAGTCATGTCTGATCAGGTTGTAGACTGAGGTACATGTTGCCATGTCGCAGTTAATTCATTCAACACTTACGATCGTCTCTTCTGTAAGCTGAAAAATTTCTGCTGCCGTCAAATGAAAGAAAGTAATAGTTTGCAATTATTATTTTCTCTCAATTTTTTTTATGATGAGTTTTTGCATTCTTCCAATTTCTGTACCACACTTAGGTTTGATATTGCTGCGTAGCAGATGCCATTTTTCCTGTCACTTGATATTGAAATATTGCGTTAAAGCTAATGCTATTATAATGGTGCTCTAGGCTCCATGTTGGATTGCTGCAATACTGTGTAGTAAGCATGACTTGTCAGCATTACGAAATTAACTGATTGTCTATTTCCCTGCCCTGAAAGTTATTGAGGAGTTCTTAAATAATTCATAAGAAGTCTTGAAGAATTATTAAGACTTCTCAAGAATTCTCATTTTGAGCAATTTTAGGGCCAGGAAATAGACAACTACCCAAAAGTCCTATCAATCCTTCCATTGTTTGATATTAGTTTTTAATTTTGTAATGCCAACCTGTGCTGGCTATGGTCGCGGCTATGGTTGTGAAAGTCCAGCCACAGGCTCTCCCCTTCAGAATGAATTTCGCAAAGATAGATTGCAATCTTCCAGTCTACAGTGTTTGATGCTATTCTTACGTGAGCGATCATAATTTCATTAATTTATCTACTAGATTTTACTTCATTAGTCTCTGCTTTTATGTTTGGTAAGTAATATTATTATTATTATTATTATTATTGTTAGTGTTATGATTTACCTTATGTTGTTGCATGTGTTTTTGTATTCAGTTAAACATGCCGCAATTTTCATCATATACAATTAAATTTTCAATAGCAGTTCAGTTCCAGCAATAGTCATAAGTTGATTATCTCCCCTTGGCAAAGCTGGATTTGCAGCGATAATCAGTTAACCATCTCACAGGCTGTAATCGTTTGTAGATTTTCATAACGTTTTTCAATACTTGAGAGAAATCTCTGGTAAATCAAGCCACTACCTGTACCTGTACCTGTACCTGTACCTGTACCTGTACCTGTACCTGTACCTGTAACTGTACCTGTAACTGTACCTGTAACTGTACCTGTAACTGTACCTTAGTGTTCAGTTACTGTAAAAGATGGTGTATTTCTAGATGCCGTAAGCGTGGCATTGATTGCGGCCTAAAGTATAACAGTTTTATGTGAGGGAAAAAGACACCGGTTGGTAACAATAACGGATTGGGATAAGTGACATATAGGCTTATTAAGCTCTATACAACTCAAACTGCTGTTTTGATAACGTTGCTGAGCAACTCGCTATAAAAGCTATCAGTAGAACCTTGGAATTACCACGGTTACCACGGTCACAGTTGAAAGTAATGGTTTTATTGCTGCATGGACTAGTTTCTGTTTCATGTTTCCAGTGTATCGGTGGTAGTTTAGTGTGCTGGTTAGTATCAATCATTGCCGCCGGTTACAGATTGCTGACACTGACTCGGAGAGAGGCAGACAGCAGGAGCTGCTGACTCATCGGTCCGAGACGATACGACAGATGGAGGACCAACTCAAGTTAGTGCGCTGTACAGTGTCTTTGCTTTCAGTTAAATATCTCTGCATCAATGAACATATACTGTAAACTGGAAACTGATTGAGAGAAAAAAATGCGTGAATTGCGATTTGCTATAATAGCAAAAAAATGCTTTAGTAATATTTTCTCTTTCAGTCAGCAAGTTACTGGAATTCGCATTTATTTTACAGCGCAAATAATTCACAATTTGTAAAGTTCAGTCAAAATTGCAATTATTTTTCATTGCAATCATTTTTCAGTCTACAGTACTTAGATTTACATTGAAAATCTGTGTAGCTTTCATATTGTTTAAATTTTATATGAATAAGTAAAATTTTATGAGTTAGTTAATGATCTTAAAAGCCGCTGAATTTTATCGGACCAGCAGGAAATGTAAGCGTGACACCATTCATTTCATTTACTTCACACGTGCATTTGAAAACCCCGTGCAAGAAACTTCCACTCCTTATAGTCCGTTCGCTACTACGATTGAGATCGCAATCTGACGATTTGTCTCTCCAGTATTCATGGTATTCAGGTCAGCGGAGGCCGAGTGTAAGGAGACCAAACGCGAAGTCAGGCTGCTGAAGGAGGAGCGTGGCGCACTAAAGTCGGCAATCAGAGGTCAGGAAGGCGAAATGCAACGAGAGATCAAAAACCTGCTGAACAAGATGAAAGGTAGAGTCTAGCGTTTATTTTTACCTGCCAAATGTCGTCTAATGTTTTGAGAGAGTCAAACAACTTTTTTTACGTAACCATGGCAGCATATGTGAACTACGCCAGAGGTAGGGCTGTGTGATCACTTATAGTGTTTCGGCTATGATTAGTGTTATTATCATATTACATATTATAATTATTATTTGTATTTTTCATTTATTTATTATCATTTTTATTATTATTGTTATTCAGCTACCTTTGTGGTACCGTGTGCGATGGTTTTAAGTTCTAGTGTCGACTTGTTTTTCATCCACATATTGCAAAATATAGAGTGATATTCTAAGGTCTGCGGTGATAAAGAAATGAAATCGTTTATTCTTCAATATTTTTTGGCAATTTTCACTCTTATATTGGTAGGCAGCGGTCGGTAAACACCTGGTGTTAGGCTTAGATCGAAGTAGCGTTAAGTGCGGCGAAAGCCAGCGTAACGCCAGAGCATGATTGCGGCGCGCCTACCAATAGAAGAGTAAAAAATGCCGAATATTTCACACCCACTAGCTATGGTCGTTAGCCGTTATGTTCTTGTCTCTGCGTTATCTATAATCGTGTTCGTGTCACTATTAACTGCTATCCTTACTTCAGCTCTATTTCGTTGCGTTTTTCAGCCGTTGAGAGAGAATACAAACTAGCAAAGAAAGCTCTGAAGAGCAAGGAGAATGTGGACAAACAAGGTACGCTTTCCGGCATCAGCTTTTTCATTTATTGTATGTAATTGTACTACAGAAGTGGGAACTTTAGTGGGCAAAATATTTAACGTTTTCGACATGAGCACGATAGCGAGAAAAATGTTAGCATTGTGGATGTAGGTACATTGACAAGGGCGGATCCAGGAATTTTTTTTGACTGACGCTCAAGTCATCAACTAGTAGCTGACACTGCTTATATTTATATCAGCCAATGGCATCGCTTATATTTATGTCAGCCAATGACATCACTTATATTTACATTGGCCAATAACATTGTTTGCAGCTACATCCCTGGCCAATCAGCTTCAGACTGAACTCACCGAGCAGCGGAAATACTCTGACGACCTTCGCTCTCAGATGAGAGTCATGGAAGACGGTATCGAGTCGCTGAAGAAAGGTGAGAAAGTTCTTGCGTAAATCTGAATACTCTAAAAGGAGGCTCTATTGATATAATTCATAGCGTTTTTAACAAGTTGTTCAGCAACATTATCAAAACATTGGTTTAAGTTATATGGAGCTTAGTAAGTCTACATGTCACTCATCTCAATCTGTTACAACCGGTATCTTCTCTCACATAAAACCGCAATAAATACCACTGTTACATTATTGCTTTTTCAGCATTTTAAATTTCCGGTGCGATGCAATGATGTTTCCCTTTCTATGCTTTGGCCAACAATGACCAGTTCCTTCTTCATGAAATAAGTTCTTGTTGCACATTAATTCCATTACTAGTGGATTCCGTTACTAGTAGATTCCGTTACCAGTAAATTTCGTTACTAGTAGATTCCGTTACTAGTAGATTCC
>ERZ1740065.831-NODE-831-length-17444-cov-5.280120_pt1 | contig 17444 bp, 6 predicted proteins | sample MGYA00581738_ERZ1740065 | MGnify/ENA primary metagenome ERZ1740065 (study PRJEB43018, sample SAMN04849749) | marine metagenome | isolation source: floating plastic debris | place: Pacific Ocean | collected 2008-09-01 | study: EMG produced TPA metagenomics assembly...
GGCGGTGTTGTTGCTGGATGAGCCGTTAGGGGCGCTGGATTTGAAGCTGCGTAAGGAGATGCAGATGGAGTTGTCCAGCTTACATCGGGAGCTGGGCATGACGTTTGTGATGGTGACCCACGACCAGGAGGAGGCCCTTAGTTTGTCGGACCGCATTGCGGTGATGAATGAGGGTCGTGTGGAGCAGGTGGGGACGCCTAGCGAGATTTACGAGTCGCCGCGATCGCCATTTATTGCGGATTTTATTGGGGAGACCAATTTATTACGCGGGCGGCTGGCTAAAGTAGAGCGAGAGGGCTGGCAGGTGGAAACAGATCACGGATCACCAGTGGCGGTACGCCCTGTGGAAGATTGGCAGCCGGGAGGGGGAGAGGCGATCGCCGTTAGCATCCGTCCAGAAAAAGTCGGCTTAAGCCTATATCCTCCCGAAGTCAAGGTGAATTGCTTCGAGGGACAATTGCGAAACATCATGTATCTGGGCACCCACGTGCACTACGCGGTGGAGTTACGGTCGGGAGAGCAGATTACGGTAATGCAGGTCAATACTGGCGGAGAAATGCCCACGGTCAATACCCAGGTATACGTCCACTGGTCAGCCCAAGATGGTTTGGCGATGCCTGCCTAATGCCTAGGCGTGAGCCAGAAACGTTTGGGGATAGGCTAAAGTGAGGATGATTTTGAAGTCTTGGTAAAGATGTCTAAGGCTATTGGGCATCTTTGGAAAAGGCGGACAATCGTGTCTGTATATTTCGTTTCTGTGTATTAATCGGCTTCTGCTGTTTTATTTTTGGTGACAATGGCTGGCGGTAGCTACTCTCGACGCGTTTTCTTGCAACAAACAGCGGCGGCAGCAATGGGGCTGTCCCTGTCCAGCTGTGGCTGGCGTTTGGCCAATGTGCGCCCGAAGAATACGGCGTCAGGGAATACGAATAAGCTTTATATCTTTACTTGGGCAGGCTATACCGACGATGCCCTATTGAAGCAGTTTGAGACTGAAACTGGGCTGTCGGTGGTAGTGGACATTTATGACTCTAATGAGTCAATGCTCGCTAGACTTCAGTCCGGTGGCGGTGGTGCCTACAGCATTGTTTATCCGTCGGACTATATGGTGCGGCGCATGCGAGAGCTGGGCTTACTGCGGGAATTGGATCGCGATCGCATTAGCGGGCTAGACAGTTTATTTGAGCCTTATCAAAATCCGTCTTACGATCCCAACAATAGCCATAGCGTGCCCGTATCCTGGGGAACAACGGGTTTGGTTTATAACCGCAAGGCCCTAGGAACAGCCCCCCAAGACTGGGACTTTTTGTGGAATCAGCGGGAGAAGTTGACCCGGCGGATGACCCTTATGAATGATACGCGGGAGACTATGGGGGCATCCTTGCGGCGGTTAGGATTTTCTTACAATGCGGAGGATCCTGAGGCGATAAAAAAAGCCTTTGAGGCGTTGCAAGAGCTGAAGCCTTTTTTAGCGAGTTTTACGACGGATGCCTGGCGCGATCGCATTGTGGCAGGGGATTTATCGCTAGCAATGGGCTATTCCGTTGATGCTGTGGGCGTAGAATCGGAAAACCCTGATTTAGGATACGTGATTCCTGCCAGTGGATCGTCCCTATGGACCGACACAATGGCAATTCCGATTACTGCGCCCAATCCAGATGCAGCCCATGCGTGGATTGATTTTATGTTGCGCCCTGATGTGGCAGCCTCTGTGACAAAATCGTTGTCCTTTGCCACCCCGAGTCGCGAGGCTTTTAAGCTGTTGCCTACTGATATTTCAAACAATCCCAGCCTGTTTCCCCCCGAAGATGTTTTGGCAAAGTGTGAAGGGCTAGCCCCCGTAGGAGCTTCGACGGAGCTTTACAACCGATACTGGACTCAATTAACCAGTGGCTAGGACACCGGTCAATTAAGCTCTAAAAGCTTGATGCAGTGGAGAGTACACATCCTTAAAATCAAAAATACTGGGACTAATCCTTTGCAGCTATTGACTTTACACGTGAACTAACAGCGGCTCCTGAATAGCAGCTCCTAAAATCTGGGAATGCTTAATCGGAGTAGGGTGCTCGTGAATGATTCGGTGCAACAGCAGAGGATAGGTGGTTATTCGAGGTTAGGCAGGATATCGTAGACACAGTTATAAAGTTAAGTAGTCGCCGTTCTACGTGGCATTTGACGATTTTTCAGCATAATTTTTTACCAAAGCCGTGACGCAGACAGCGCCGCCCCCTAATACTCCAGGGTCTTTGGACACTGTGCCCAATATTGCCAAGAAAAATTGGGTCGGACCATGGGCTTTGTTGGGGCCGCCAGGTTTATGGCTGGTGTTGCTGTTGGTGTTGCCGACGCTGGTAATTTTTGAGCTGAGTTTGGTGCCGGGTATTCAACCGGGGGATTTGGTTAATCCATCGGGGCTAGAAAATTACACGCAGGTTTTTGAATCGGTATATCTGCGGGTAATGTGGCGATCGCTTCTCTTCGCGGTGGGAACCACTGCCATTAGCCTGATTTTAGGATTTCCCGTTGCCTACTGGATTGCGCTCATGTCGCCTAAACGCTGGCGGAATTTATTGCTGGTGGCCTTTATCTTGCCCCTCTGGACTTCATCCTTACTTCGATCTTACGCCTGGATTTCAATTTTGCGTCCTACAGGAGTCTTGAACTCGGTTTTGGGCATTTTTAATTTGCCCGCGCTGGATATTTTGAACCAGGCTCCCGCAGTGCTGGTAGGGATGAGCTATAGCTTCTTGCCTTACATGGTGCTGATTTTATACTCGTCTTTAGAAAAGCTGGATTTACAGCTTTTAGAGGCCGCAGCAGATTTAGGGGCGACACCGGTTCAGTGTTTTTGGAAAATTACGGTGCCCCAAAGTTTTCAGGGTATTGCAGCAGGCTCATTGCTGGTATTTATTATCAGCCTGGGCGATTTTATTAATCCAGAACTGCTTGGGGGAGCATCGAGCATGACCGTCTCGCGCCTAATTTACAATCAATTTTTGGGACCCACCCAAAATTGGGGGTTTGGCTCGTCCCTCAGCATGATTATGATTTTTGCAGTGAGTGCGGCAGTAGCTTTACTCATTCGTTACGGCAATACGTCCTCTGGAAAAGTTTAGGTGAAATCCTTTGGCAGCTCTGCTGACATAAATTTGCCCGAGAAATACAAGACACTTCAGTACCTATGAGTGCAACTCAACCTACCCAGGATTCACAGGAGGAGATGGTCGAAACTATGGCTACGCCAAAGCTAAAAATTTCCTGGCAAGGGGCCTTTTCCACGGTGATGTACTTTTTGATGTACTTGCCGATTTTGGTGCTGACGGTTTACAGCTTTAATGAGTCGCCATATAGTGCCGGGTGGAAGGGCTTTACTTGGCAGTGGTATGGGCAGCTTTTTGGCGATACGCGGATTTTGACGGCGTTGCGCACTAGCCTAGCGGTTGCGTTATTGGCGGTGGGGCTGTCGGCGGTGTTGGGGACGATGATGTCGGTGGGGCTGTCGCGCTACAAGTTTCGCGGAAAGAAGTTGTATTTAGGGATGTCCTATTTGCCGACGATTGTGCCGGATATTGCGATGGCGGTGGCGACGCTGGTGTTTTTGGCGGCGTTGGCAATTCCTTTGAGTCTGTGGACGATTATTGCGGCCCATGTGGTGTTTTGTTTGGCTTACATCGCGATCGTTGTTTCTACCCGACTGGCTGATTTGGATCCCCATCTGGAAGAAGCAGCGTTGGATTTGGGAGCCACACCGCTGCAGTCCTTTTTTAAGGTGTTATTACCTCAGCTTGCGCCAGGAATTTTGTCGGGATGCTTGCTGGCGTTTGTGCTGAGCCTGGATGATTTTTTGATTTCTAGTTTTACAGCGGGCAGCGGTGCCACCACGTTGCCGATGGAGATTTTTAGCCGCATTCGTACGGGAGTGAAGCCGGATGTGAATGCGTTGAGTGTGTTGTTGATTTTGTTTTCTGGGGCGATCGCCTTCGCAGGTGAATACGTGCGCTATCGCAATCAGGCGAAAAAAGCCGGTTGATTAGAGATGTTGATCAGAAGAGGTTATGAAGCGTTTTTTTAGACGGTTAGTGTCAGGTATTTTAATCGCCTTGGCCCTCTGTATCGCGATCGCCTCCTACAGCTTCCACATTGAACCCGCCTGGATTGAGGTGGTTCAGCATTCAGAAACCCTACCCCGACTGTCGCCCGCGTTCCAAGGGTTCAAAATTGTGCACATTAGCGACCCCCATGTGGGACGACTGATGGGGCAGGAGCGACTTAATCAAATTATTGACCTGGTTAATGGGCAAGATCCAGATTTGGTGGTGATTACGGGGGACTTTGTGACCCATCACCCCGACCGGTATGCGGATATTTTGATTGGCGGGCTACGGCGGTTGACGCCCACGCAAAAAACCGCAGGGGTGTTGGGCAATCACGATTATTGGAGCGATCCCGTGGAAGTGCGACGGATCCTCAAAGAAAGTGGTGTTTTGGATTTGAACAATTCGGCATATACCATTCAACGCGGGTCAGAGCAGCTACATATTGCGGGGGTGGATGATATTTGGTCTGGGGAACCGGATTTGGACGCCGTTTTAGAGCAGCTACCCGGGGAAGGCGCGGCGGTTTTATTGGTGCACGAGCCGGATTTTGCCGACACTAGCAGCTTGACCGGACGGTTTGATTTAGAGCTGTCGGGACATTCCCACGCTGGACAAATTCGCTTTCCCGTTGTGGGCGCATTATTTCTCCCGCCCTACGGCAAGATTTATCCCGAAGGTCGATACGAAGTTGGAGATATGATTCACTACACCAATCGCGGTGTCGGCATGGTGCAGTTGGGAGCACGCCTATTGTGTCGTCCTGAAATCACGGTATTTACTTTGCAAGCTCCCGCAGCTTGATGGCGCTCTTGGTGACCGTCATAGTGGGCGGGCGATCGCCTAAATCCCGTGACTTTTGCCGATAACCCAGTGGCGGCGGAAAAAGCGAGCCAGGGAGCTTTCTTCCAGGGACAGGTAAATGGGGCGACCGTGGGGGCAGGTGCGAGCGTTTTTGGTGCGCTGCCAATTATTGAGCAATGTTTGCATTTCCCTTGATTCCAGGGAGGTACCATTTTTGATGGCGGTGCGGCAAGCTACGGCCGCTCGAGCTTCGTTGTAATCGTCAACTTTGGCCAATTCCCGCACGGCGCTTTCCAAGTCGTCTCGATCCACCAGCGGCGCGGGAACGCTACGAATAGCCCAAAGATCGTCGCCAAATTCATCGTATTCAACACCAATGTCGCCGAGGCGCTCGCGATCGCTTTCAGATAAACCTTGCACCACCAGCGCCTGAGGAAGGGGAGTTATTGTCCAGCGACTCCCCAACGCCTCGTAAAGCACTCGCTCGTGGGCCACATGCTGCTCAACAAGCCATAGGCCGCCAGGGTGTTCCGCCACAATATAGGTTTGGTTCACTTGCCCGACGGCCCGTAATTTTGGCAACGCCGGTTCCAGAGGTGTGGAAGTTATCCTGTTTTCAAGCTCTAAAGTTTGGGTGTCTGGCTCGGCGTCAACGTTATAAATTCCCTTGGGCTCAGACACCTGTAGCAGATTTCGAACCCGTTGGGTTTGGTAGCCGTCCATCTGCTGAGTCGGGGCGATCGCCAAGGTATCGGTCACCGCCTGGCGCAATTGTTCTGCCCACCACTCTCCCTGGCGCAAATAAATTTCCCGTTTTGACGGCGTACGATTCCAATCCACCCATCCCGCCGGTATTGCCAGATGCACCACGGCAATGGGATGGCGATCGCGAGGCAAGGTACGGTAAAAGGCTGACGTCACTGCGGTAACCAGCTCCGGCACCTGGACCAATCGCCCATTCACCATGACCCGCACCCAATCTAGGCGGCGGCGATGGGCGCGATCCGGTAAGCCAATCACAAGGTTGATCTGGGCAACGGAGGCGGAAGAATTATCTTGGGGCGATCGCCCTGGCAAGGTCAGTTCACAGTAACGGTGCTGTAAATCTGGATAGCGCACCGACGTTAGAACCTGAGGCAAAATATCGCGGGCGGTGGTGCCAGGGCCGAGAGAAAACCATAGCCGCTCCTGTTTGTACACTTGCCAGGCAACCTCGGGGTGGGCCAACGCTGCATTTTGCACTGTAATTTGTACCTGCCTTAGCTGTTGGGGCAAACTGGGCAAGCTCTCCTGACGGGCAGGCAGGGGATCAAACAACTGGTCCACTTCCACAATGGTGCCAGGGGCGATCGCCACAGGAGTTTCAGCCACACCCTGCCCTTGAGCGTCATAAGATAGTCGCCATCCTTGCAATCCCTCAGGACTGTTGACCCGGCTCGCAATACTCAATGACGACAGTTGCGCCAGGCTATGGAGGGCTTCACCGCGAAATCCTAAGCTGTCAATGCAATCCAGGTCCGAGCGATCGCGTAATTTACTGGTGGTGTGGGCGATCGCGGCCAGCTGTAGAGCCGGTAAATCCATTCCTGCGCCATTATCCACAACCCGGATCCAGCCCCGCGTTAAATCTAGAGATACCGAAATCCGGGTAGCACCGGCATCGATGGCATTATCCAAAAGCTCCCGCACGGCCGCCGCTGGAGAATCAATGGTCTCGCCCGCAGCAATAAACTTCACCAGCTCCGCCGACAACGGTTGCAGGTTAGTGGCTGACAAATTAGGAGCGTTACTTGATGTATCTTCGGTCAATTATTTCTAGGTAATGGGTTAATCACCCAATCTTCCCCCATTACCCTAGGGAAATTTTAAACGGTCGCCACACACAAAAAAAGCACGATCCCCCTTAAGCGATCGTACTCCGTATATGTAGTTGCCTTGCTAGCTCAGACAGCATTGCAAGCTTTTTTGTAAGCAATCCCATCACCTTAATTAACGATGGGATTGCAATACTAAATATTGTTGGACCTATACTTCAGACTGGCGCTTGCGGCGGCTAACCAACAAACCACCCACAGCAAGTAGACCCAAAGTCATCGTAGGCTCAGGCACCTTCTCTGCAGTGAACAACCAATCGGCGGTGCGACCATCGGCCGAGCCGTACCAATTTTCTTCATCAAGGCTGTACTGCAACCAGCCCCATCCGGACAGACCAGGCTCGCCACGAAAATCAGTTCCCAAGTTGAAGAAGTTACCGCCAGCATCCTTGGCACGGAGGTAAATGGTTTGACCGTCTACCATCAACGTTCCTTCGCCGAAGTAATCAGGACCGTTGACCTCTGCAAAGTATTTTTCGTCTGTATCAATTTGCTTGTAAGTGAAGTCAATGACGGCAGAGAAGGTCTCGCCGTAAGTGGCACCCATGTCCACGCCGCCAAAAGCGGTTCCTGTAATATTGATGACGCTCTCGGTGGGATCAGAATCCACCACATAGGTCATATTCATATCAGAGGCTGGATCGTCGAAGTCAAAGGTCACTTCATCTTCAGTGGCAGGACCAGAGTCGTCGAAAAGACCATTGATTCCGTCTTGGCGCTTTCCATAAGCTGGAGTGGCTTCTAAACCGTCGGGGTGACTGCCTAGTTCGTAGTAATGGGTTTCGATAGTAGCTGCTTGAGCATTAGGAGCGGCAAGACCAACAGTGACAGCACTGGTCAGACCAACGGCGAGTGCAGGGAAGAAGTTAGAAGTTTTCATGGCGTTTCAATACGGAGTAATTGGGGTAAATCTTGCGGGCAATTTCGGTAAGCCCTTTGAAGAACTTTATTTAAAGTCACAAGCTTAACTAGTGAAGTTACGATAACCAGTTGGCTTGAATGACTTGCTCAAAGAAAAAGTATTGAGGATTACCTTTGCTTGCCTATGAATACATCATACGCACGAGTTTTCCTTGTTAGTTAAAGCTTCCATGAAGATCGAACACTTTTTGTATGAAGTTCTCATGAAGCTGTCCACAAACTCCTTTTATGCAGTTCTATTTAGGGACGTTTCCAGATCAGTTCAAGGCAGTTTATTTGACTTATCCGGTTACTGTGGCACGGATAAATGAAGCGTATAGTCAGAGTTTTGCTACCCACTTTTTCCTCGAGAAAGCCCTGTTATTGAAAGGACTCGGCAGATTAGGCTGCATGGCAGCTTTGTATTTTCAAAGATAAGGAAGGAAGGTATAAAGCCGGACATGATGTCTATGAAAAGTCCAAAAACAGCATCGCGAGAAGGCTGGCTATCCGACTCGCGAAACAAAGGCACCGGGAACGAAATAATTGGGTTCCCTCTGTAAAGAAATAGGGATATTTGTGGTTTTGGCTCGCTTGCAGCCTAATTTTCCTTGTTTTGGCACACTCAAGATTCGATTTGAAGCTTGGCACTGTGAATAAACCTCTGCGCATGAAAAACCTCCCGTGCCTATCTCTGACGCGGGAGGTTTTTCAGTTTTATAAGTCAGTTCAAGAAAGAACGAGATGTTGCGAAGGAAGCAGCTAAAGCGATGCCAAATGTCCTGGTTACAGCGAGCAAAACCGTGTAAGGCTGATTTGGAAGATTGCCCTTTTTGAGGATTGAGCCAACTAGGGCAGAGAGGGTGAAGTGATCGCCACCTTCTCTGCCACTGCACGACTCCCAATTTGGGAAATCAACTAATCTACAGGGCACTCAGGGGCACAACGGCACCGCCATTTTCGCTAATGGGGATGATGGAGTTGGGGGTGACGCCTTCTAGGGTGGCTAGAATTTGAGCGCCGGATCGCACTTCCACGCCGATCGCATTGGGTACCAATTGCACTTCGCTGAGGGCAACGCTGCCGTCTAGGACGATGACATCGCTGCGGCTGTCGAAGTTGCGGATAATATCGAAGCCGCCGTTGGCTCCAACCACGAACTGATCGGAGCCGCGACCGCCAATCAGCACGTCGTTGCCCAGTTCGCCCGCCAGCACGTCGCCGCCGTCGCCTCCCACTAGGGAGTCATCGCCCATGCCCCCACGGAGGATATCAGCCCCTTCGCCTCCGTGGAGGGTGTCGTTGCCTTCGTTGCCGAATAGGTGATCGCTGCCAGCGCCACCACAGGCGGTATCGTTACCAGCACCGCCCAGGATAGTGTCGGACCCGTCTCCGCCACAGAGGGTGTCATTGCCGCGATCGCCCGCGAGGAAGTCTTCGCCGCTTTCGCCCCAGATCACGTCCTGTCCTTGCCCTCCGAAGGCGGTGTCGTCGCCGGTACCGCCAATAAGGCTGTCGTTGCCGCCGTTGCCATAAATTTCGTCGTCTTCGTCGCCGCCAAAAATTATGTCGTTGCCCAGATCGTTCACCTCGGGGTTGGAGCTGCCGCCGAAGATGATGTCACTGCCGCGATCGCCGGAAATCAGGTCATTGCCCTCATCGCCGTAAAGCACGTCGTTATCTTTGCCGCCGAAGACGCCGTCGTCCCCTTTGCCACCGTTGATTTGGTCCTGACCTTCGTTGCCGAATAGCCAGTCAATGCCCGGGTTGCCGAAGATGATATCCCGATCCACCTCGGGTCCTACGGGGACGGTGCTGGAGGTGCCGCCGAGGACAAAGTCATTGCCCAATCCGGCGTAAACCACGTCGTTGCCCGAGTCCGCCGAAACTAGGTCGTCGCCAGGTCCGCCGAAGAGCACGTCATCAATGGGGCGACCGATGATGGGCTGGCGAGGAGCATTGGGGTCGAAGCCGCGTAGGGCAACTTGCTGCTCCAGGTTCGGCACGATGGGGCAGGGGCAGGAATCGTCAGCAATCCCCAGGTTGTCGGTAAATTGCAGTTCCGTTAGCTGGGCTGCATCAACGCCGGCCAAGGTTGCCAGCAGCTCGCCATTGGCAGATACCGTTGCACCCACTTCCGAAGCGCCAATATTGATGTCGCTAAAGGTCAAACCCTCTAGGGCAATCAGGTCGTCGCCGATGCGGAAGTCCTGAATTAGGTCAGCGCCTGCACCTTGGCGGAGGATAAAGCGATCGCGCCCTGCCCCACCGCGCAGGGTGTCGAAGCCGATATCGCCGTCGATCAGGTCATCACCGCGATCGCCCGACACCTTATCGTTGCCCCGTCCTGCAAAGATAGCGTCGTCGCCGTCGTCGCCGTTAATGCGATCGTCGCCGCGATTCGCCAGGATTAGGTCGTTGCCGTCGCCGCCGCAAATGTGGTCGTCGCCGTCGCTGGGCACGTCGATATTGCCAGTGCCGCCGATGATGGTGTCGTTGCCTTCGCCGCCGCACAGGGTATCGGAACCGCGATCGCCCAACAGGTAATCGTTGCCCCCTTGCCCCCAAATTACGTCGTCCCCTTTACCACCGCGAACGGTGTCGGCATCTTCACCGCCCAGCAGGCTGTCGTTGCCCAGGTTGCCCAGGATAACGTCACTGCCATCGCCGCCAAAGATCAGGTCGTTGCCGTCTTCTGCGTCTTGGATATTGCCGTTGCCGCCGTAGAGGGTGTCGTCACCCGCTTTGCCGAGCAAGGTGTCATCACCGCGATCGCCGAAGATAAAGTCGCGACCAAAGCCGCCGTCAGCAAAGTCTCGACCGCGACCGCCAAAGATGTGATCGTTACCGGTGCCGCCGCGCAAACTGTCGTTGCCGCGACCACCGAGCAGGCGATCGTCCCCTTCGCCTCCGTCTAGGTAATCCCCAGACTCGTCAATATTGGCGGTGTTACCGGTGCCGCCGTAGAGGGTATCGTTACCCAGCTCGCCGCGCACCGTGTCTTGACCCAGGTCACCGTAAAGCAGGTCGGAATCCTTGCCGCCCCAGATGCCGTCGTTGTCGCGACCGCCGTAAACCGTGTCGTTTCCTTCGCTGGCTACAAGGATGTCGTTACCGGCATTGCCCCAGATTTCGTCGCGGTCAAAGTTGGGCCCCACTGGCTCCAGGCTAAAGACGCCGCCAAAGATGGTGTCGTCTCCCTGCTCTCCTTGGAGGGTGTCGTTGCCGCGATCGCCGCGAACAATATCGCCATTAGCCGTGGCTTCCAGGAAGTCATTCCCTTCACCGCCCAGGAATAACCCTAGGGGAACGCCCGCTAGGGAGAATTCGCCGGTATCGCCTAAGCCCTCTGGTTCGAGAATTTCGTCGGGGCACTTGCAATCGCAGTCGTCCGGGGTCCGTTCGTCTTCCGCCTCAATAAAGTTCTCTTCCGTGAGCTGCTCCGGTAGCACGCATAGCAGGACCGCTAGGGTTTGATCACCCAGACGAATTAAGGTGCTGTGCCCGTCGGCGCTGGTGCTAAGGGTCAGCATATTGAAGGTGACCCCCGCCTCTAGGGCGATCAAGTCTTCGCTGACGTTGAAGTCCACCACGGTGTCCGTACCGGTTGCAGCGGCGCGCAGTTGGAAGCGATCGCTGCCAGCGCCACCAACGAGGGTGTCATCGCCGTTGTCGCCGTCGAGATAATCATTACCAGTACCGCCAAAGACCAGGTCATTGCCCTGTCCAGCGCGGATGGTGTCATCCCCTTCGTCACCACCGATGGTGTCATCGCCACGGTTTGCCACAACCAAGTCATTACCGCGTCCAGCAACGATGAAGTCCGCCGCATCTTCCGGCATATTCGGGTTGGCATTGCCACCGTAAATGGTGTCGTCGCCGTCGTGGCCACAGATGGTGTCGGAGCCCAGATCACCGAGGATAAAGTCATCACCGGCGTTGCCGTGGAGCAGGTCATCGCCCTGACCACCGCGCAGTTCGTCATCACCCAAGCCGCCGACAATCGTGTCGTTACCGTTGTTGCCGTTCACAACGTCGCTACCGGCACCACCGAACAAAATATCGTTGCCAGCGGGTTCAGGGTCGTTGGGGTTACGGTTGCCACCAAAGATGGTGTCGTCGTCTAGCCCCCCTTCAATGGTGTCGTTGCCCTTGTCACCGAGGAGCAGATCGCGACCACTGCCGCCAAGGACGCGATCGTCGCCCTGACCCGCGTGGATGCGATCTTTGCCCGACTGGCCGTGAATGAGATCGTCGCCGGTGTTGCCGTAAATGGTGTCTTTACCCTCGCCTCCTTGGAGCACGTCGTTGCCGCGCTCACCGCGAATGATATCGGCTCCGGCGTCACCCCACACCAAGTCGTCGTCGCGACCGGCGGTGATGCTGTCGTTACCGTCGCCGCCGAGGATGGTGTCATTGCCTCGGTTGCCAGCAATGATGTCGCGTCCTAAGCCACCGTCGATGAGGTCGCCCAGGTCACCGTCGATACGGTCCACGTTGCGGTTTCCACCGTAAATGGTGTCGTTACCTTGGCTGCCCACGAGGGTGTCTGCGCCGCGATCGCCCGCCACCCAGTCGTTATCTTTACCACCCAAAGCGTAGTCATCTCCTTGACCACCGAACACCGTATCAAACCCCTCACTGCCTTGGAGATAGTCGTCGCCGACACCGCCTTGGAGGAAGTCGCGGTCTTCGAGGGGGCCAACGGGGCGAGAGGTACCAACGCCACCAACCAAGGTGTCGTTATCCCGCTCCCCAAACAAAATGTCGTCGCCAGCGCTGCCTTCTAGCTGGTCATTGTCACGACCGCCTAGCAGCAGGTCATTGCCGGCGCCGCCAGCGAGGGTGTCGTTGCCACGGTTGCCGAAGATGATGTCTTGACCGGGGCCACCGTGGAGGCGATCGCGACCGTTGGGATCATCAGAACCCAGGCGGTTGGTACTGCCGTAAAGGGTGTCATTGCCGCGCTCACCGTCGATGGAATCGTTGCCGAATTCACCGAAAATTTGGTCAGCGTCTTTACCACCGAAAATCAGGTCGTCGTCTTGTCCACCGCGAATGGTGTCTTCGCCCTGGCTGCCTTGGATGGTATCGCTGCCGGTGTTGCCGAAGAGGAGATCGCGATCGCTGCCCGGTGCGTTTACGGTGCCGCCAACGCCGCCGAAGATAAGGTCGCCCGATGCGTCTCCTTCAATGGTGTCGTTACCAGCATCGCCCGCCAGAATATCGAAGGCAGGGCGACCTTCAATCAGATCATTGCCCTCAAAGCCGCGAATGGCGTCCGGATTGGGCGTACCGATGAGCACTTCGCTTTGGCTGCTGGTATCCGTGGGCTGGATTCCCTCAGGAATAAATGCCGCTAGGGGAAACTCCAGCTCGGGCGTTTGCTGCACGTTAAAGGAAGGAACGTGGGGGCGATCGGGAAAAACAACGGAGTCTAGCTCCGGAGTTTCTTTGCACACCTCACAAATTTCCGCCTCTAGCGCCAACAGTGCCTGCACCGCTGCTTCCTTACGCCGCAAGGATTCCAAATCCACAGGGGGCTGCTGGCTCTCGACCACAGACAACGGCGGAGGCGGAGGCAACGTTCCACCGGGGGTGGGCACGGGTTCAATTGGCGTAGGAACCGGCTGAACGTTTGTACCAATGACAATTTCCGCCGGGGTGGGATCCTGAAGTCCGGTAGCGTCGATCGCCGCAAACTGAATGCGGATTCCCATAAAGTTCGGTCCCGCCTCAAAGGTGAGGAACTGAGCTTGGTAGGGAGTAATCAAGTCGCCCGCGGCCACAACGGTGGGTCCCACCAGAGGGTCATTGATAATGAGACGACCTTCGCCGGAGGACGGTACGGACAGAATCCGGAACAGGTCAATATCGTCGCCGTCAGGGTCGCTGCCGGTGAGGGTATCGGTGCCACCCACGCCGGTGCCGATGGGCAAGGTATCGCCCGCGTCAATTAAATCGGTGACAATACCCGTGGTTTCGGGGGGTTCGCTGGTTTTATCGATTTCAATGCGAATCGTTCCCGGCGTCTGATCCGCTGCCCCCAAGGTATCCACTGCCACGTATTTCAGCTGGATAATGCCTTCGAATCCGTCCGTTGCTTCAAACACAACATCGGTAATCCGGTTGGCGGGAATTTGCTGCCCGGGAGCGATCGCTACCCCATCCAACCGTAGAATCCCTTCACTGGGCGAGGGCACCGAATCGAACCGAAAGAAGTCCAACTGTCCTTCCGGATCAACGCCGCCCAAGGTGCTGAGGGTAACGGAATTACCATCGGTGACCTGGAAGCTAGCATCGTCCGTGTCCGGCGGAATATTCTGCCCCGTATTGGGCAAGAACACCGTGCCTGGGGTGGGATCCTGAGAGCCCTGGGTATCCGTGGCGGCGTAGGTGAAGGAGTCGCTCCCGTCATAGTTAAGCGGCGCTTCATAGTACAGACGCGTAATCTCATCGGGCGTCAGCGGATCGCCCACCTGAATAATTCGCGAGTTGTTGCCGGACGGATCGTTGAGATACAGGGTGCCATCATCGGGAATCGTCAAGATGGTGTAGAAGTCCACCGAATCCCCCGTATCAGGGTCGCTACCGCCGAGCCCCGATAAGTTCACCGGCGTGGTATCGTCCACCGTAATGGAGGTGGTCACCGTATCGGGGGCGCGATTTTCTGGCTCAATGATCACCGTGGCCGGGGTGGGATCCGGTGCACCGTTCTTATCCACCGCCGCATAGGTAAAGGTGGTACCAGAGAAAGTGTTGCTGGCATCAAAGAACAGATTTTGAATGGCATCCGGCGGTAGCTGATCGCCCACGCTTACGGGATTATTCAAGGACGGATCACCCAGGTACAAAATACCCTGGCTGGAATCGGGCAGAGATTCAATCACAAAGTAGGCCGGTCCCGGCTCAGGATTGGCACCGGTGGGTGCATCCAAATCGCTGCCGTCTTCGGGGTCAGACCCACCCAGAGTCTGCGCCGAAGGAATACCGGTGGACAATGCCAAACGTACCGCCTCCTCAGGCTGCGCCGCAAAAGTTGCCGGACGAGTATCGGGGCTTTGGTTACCAGGGGAAATAAAGTAGGTAGCCGGCGTGGGGTCCACATTGCCCTGGTTATCGATCGCCGCAAAGGTGAACTGGGTGGGAGTATTAAAGCCGTTGTCTGCTTTAAACACCAACGATTCAATATCTGCAGCGCTGATCTGGTCGCCCACGCTCACCATGGTTTCCACACCGCTGACCACCAGTAGCAACATGCCGTTGCTGGGTAGGGAGTCGATGCGGAAGTTCTCCACGGAGCCGTCCGGGTCGGTGCCGGGGAAAGTGGGGAAGGTAAGGTCCACCCGCTGACCAGACTGCACCGTCACAAAGCCGCCTTGGGTTTCCGGCGGAGCAGACACGCCCGACGTCAAAGTCACCGTAGCTGGGGTGGGATCCGGTAACCCTTGGTCATCGATCGCCACGTTCTGGATAGTATGGCCGTTGAAATAAGTCTGTTCGTCCGCCGTTAATACCAGGTTTTGAATCTGGTTCGCCGGAATATTAGTGGTGGCGGTTACGGTGACTCCGCTCAAGGTCAAGGTGCCGTTGGTGGGCACGGTGGTGATGCGGAAAATATCGAGATTGCCTTCCGGATCATCACCGCCCAGGGGCAAGCCCGTTAGGGGCAAGGTACCGCCAGCGGGAACGGTGCCGGTGGCATCATCGGTGGTGGGTGGCAGGTTAGTGCCGGGGGTGGAGAGGGAGATTGTGGCTGGAGACTGGTCGATCGCCCCGTTGTTGTCGATCGCCTGGTACTCAATGGACACACCGCCAGTAAAGTTCGGTCCCGCCTCAAAGAACAGGTCGCCAATATCCGCCGCGTTAATGCGATAGGGCGAGCCCGCAAAGATGTTGGTTCCGTCAATGGGCTGACCTCCCGTTGCCGGGTGGCTATTGTATAGGTGCCCTTCGCCCACCGTTGGGAAAGTGCTCGCATCGAACTGATAGAACTCCACGTTGCCGTCGGAATCAGAGCCAGGGGTCAACTGTTGAACGGTGGTGGGAGTCGTGGTGCCGCCAGCGGGCGCTAGATCCAACTCCAGGGTGTCGCCAGGGTTGAGCAAGCCGGACGCATTATTGGTTTCCGGCGGCGCATTCAGGGTGAAGGTGGCTGGGGTCGGGTCGGGGTTGTTGGTACCGTCGATCGCCGCATAGGTAAACTCACCCCCGTTAAAGCCCGCCTCAGGCACAAAAATTAGCTGGGTTAGCTGGCTGGGCGTTAGTTCGTCATTGACGCTAACCGCATTAGCCGGGTTCACCGCGCCTAGGTACAAAATGCCGTCGGCGGAGTCAGGCAAGGACTCAATGCGATAGCGATCAATGGGACCATCCACATCGGTACCGGGATTCGCTGGGAAGGTCAGCGGATTGGGCTGATTGAGCGTAATCGCCTGGAACACATCCACCGTTTCGGGGGGCTGGTTTGCGCCCACGGTGGTGATGGTGACCGTTGCCGGGGTGACATCCCGCAGCCCCAAGCTATCCACCGCAAAGTAGGTGAAGCTGGTAGTGTCCGTGTTGACAAAATCATTGGTCGCGGTGAAAACTACCTGGTCAAGCTGAGCGGGGGTGAGGCGATCGCCCACCTCAATCAGATCATCAGGCTGACCCGGGCGACGGATAAAGATCGAACCTTCCGCCGGGTCAGGCACCGTAGCAATTTCAAAGAAGGAAATGGGCGTATCGAGGATGGGGCTAGGACCTTGGTTAGGGTCAACGCCGCCTAAGCCAGGAGCCGTGCCGCCGGTAGCAGGATCCACAGGAATCGTGGTGCCAGGGGCCGCTTGCTCAGTGGAAGCAAAGGTTTCCGGGGGCGCATTAAGGATGACCCGCGCCGGCGTTTGATCCTCCAGACCATCGTTATCAATCGCCGCGTACTGGAATCCAGCCCCGTCGAAAGTGCCGATCGCTTCAAAGAACACCTGTCCTAGGCGATCCGCTGGAATCGTGTCGTTGTTGCTGAGGTTGACCCGAGTGCCAGCGCTATTTAAGTAGTAAAGCTGACCATCAGCGGGCTCAATGCCCAAGGCCGTGGACGAATCGGCGTTGGTGATAAATATCCGATATTGCTCCACGGTGCCATCGCCGTCGCTACCGCCCAGGCGAGTGGTTAAGCCCACAATCTGGGTGGCTTGGCTAAGGGGGATATTCTCCGTAACCGGATCGTTCGTTTCCGGCGGAGTTCCAGGGGTCAACGTCACCGTAGCCGGGGTGGGGTCCGCCAAACCATTGGAATCAACCGCGCGGTAGGGGAAGACGGTGCCGTTGAAATTCGCAGTGGCCACAAACTGTACGTTGCCAATTTGCCCTGCGGGAATTTGCTGTCCCGCCACAATACGGTTCGCGGGGTTGGTGGGGTCGCCCAAGAACAGCTCGCCGTCCACCGGATCAGGTAGCGCATCGATAATGTAAGCGCTGGGGGTGCCGTCTTCGGGGTCAGAGCCAATCAGCGTATTTAAAGGAATCGTAGTGCTCGGCAACAGCCCATAGGTGCGATCCTCCGTGTCGGGAGGCTCGTTGGTCCCCAAGGGATTGAGGCGCACCACCGCCGGGGTGGGGTCGTTAGCACCGAGGGGATCCCGAGAAACGTACTCGAAGGTATCCCCCGTAAACCCAGGAGCAGGACGGAAGAACAGGTCGCCAATGCTGCCATTGGGCACCGTGTCATTTACGCTCAAGGGTGCACCACCAGCGGAGGGGTCGCCGAGGAACAAGGTGCCCTGGTTGG